>OGHJ01000011.1_pt1 | contig 289968 bp, 255 predicted proteins | sample 1571351 | NCBI WGS metagenome assembly OGHJ01 (sample SAMEA2582037, study PRJEB24529) | metagenome | biome: Human gut stool | place: China | collected 2011 | reverse complement strand
AAATCAGAGTTTTTAAATTAATTATAAATAAAGAAAATATAGGGAATTTAGCTTAAATATGGATAAATTTTAGCTAGGGTTTGTTAGGGGGAATTTAGGGTAACTTTAGGGGACTTGTCTCTTCTCCCGCCTAGTGGAACTTAATTTCAACATCTTAAAATAGTTAACTTTTCTTGCTGGATTTATCCAATTTTTAAAAACACTAACACTCTGAATTAATTAACTTTTTATAAAGACCCTATTTCCTCCTCCCCACCAAAAAGAGGAGGAGGTCTCCCCAGCCTTTTCAGGCTTCCCAGAGGAGACCCCCCACTCATCATGCTTATCCATCTATCAATTCGATAACTCAGTAAATCTTCCTCAACCCTCCCCTGCCCCGCCCAGGATAATCCGCTCTTGCCATCAGCCCTCCAAGGCTCAACGACTTGAAGCTGAACAGCATATCTGCGGCCCCCTTAGTCAGGCTCAGGTTCGGCTGCTGCAACGCCACACGATTCTTGGCAATGCTCAGTTTTCCTTCATTCTCCCACGCCTTCAGCTCTTCCTTGAGCAGGGCGTCTTTCCGCTGGTCTATCCTGCGGTCAACGTCCTGGCCCATCTGCTCCACCCAATAGCCCACGGCCATGCTGAGGCAGTCCAGCCGGTCATCATGGGACAGTGCCCCACGATCTCTGGTGATTCTGCTCATCTGGTACATGAGCTGGTACTTCAGGGCTTTCTCAGGCGGCATCCCCTTGGTGCTTTCTGTGTAGTCCCAGATGACCACGTTCCTGTCCACAACCAGCTTATGCTGACTCATGACAGGCTCAAGGGTGTCGATGATACGGGCTTCCTTCTGCTTGCTGTGCTTGACCTCTTCGATCATGCAGGGATGTTCCCTGGTAAAGAAGGGTGAGATGAGCTTGGTGAACATACCATCACCAAAGTTACCTTCGATGATGACGTGATTCACCCCTTGCACCTTGGCAAGCTTAACGATGTCCTGAAGGGTCTCATCACTGTACCCATCACGATATGCTCTCATGGCTGTCAGGTAGAGGAACCCGTTGAGCATCTTGATGACGCACACAGCGGTTTCGTCAGAGCCACGCCCGGATGGGTCAATCGCCATCACAGACCCGGTGTATGGAATCCACGCACCAGACAGAAACGCGGCAGAATGGTACCTGTCTCCGTTCAAACCGACACAGGGTATATCATTGACCACGTTGCCGATTCCAGAGGCCCAGATGGGCTTCTCCGGGGCATCTGAGACGCCGCAGCCCATCACGATCAGGTCACTGAGCTTCAGGGGGTAGCGGTCAGCGTCACTGAGCCTTGTGTCCAACATGAACTGAAGCTGGAACCCAGAGCGCCCGTAGGACAGCTCACGCTCCAGCAGGTCATCATCAGTAAATCTTCGGGGGTCAGTGGATGTCCCCACCAGCTCCGGGCGTCCACGCAGGCGCTCAAGGATGTAGGGGGCCAGCCGACCCTGCCCATAGTTGGCAAGCTGGTCATCAGCCGGGTAGCGGGCAGGCCAGATACGCACGGCATAGCCACGATCAGGCAGGGAGTTGTAAAGGCTCTGCTCTGTCTGGGGGGTGCCGAGGTAAGCAATGGCACCACCGGGTTTAATGATGGCGTCAAATTCCTTAACGGCTTCCGAAAGCTTGTCACGCATTGCCTGCGTAAAGCTGTTGCCGGGAACCTCAATATCGTCAGCAATGATGATGTCGGCACGGCCACCAGTGATCTGGCTGAAGATACCCTTGGAGGTCACTGAAGGTGCGTGGTCGGCCTTGGCTGGGCCAACGTCAAAGGAGAGCTTTGAGCACCGCTGGTCAGCTCTGGGCATCAAGCACTGGAGTACAGGTATCTCAGTGATGAGCCTGAGGCAGAATGTGGTGAAGTTGTCAGCTCGGTCTTTGGATGCTGACAGAATCATGAACTTGAGGTTGGGGTTGATACGAAGTTTCCATACAACGAAGGCAGCGGCAATCCAGCTTTTGCCCATACCACGGAAGGCTTCGTTCACTGTACGGCGTGGGCCGTTCTGAAGGTAGTTTGCGAAGTCCAGCTGTATCGGGGTTGGGTCAGGAAGGTTGAGATGCCGCCACACCATGACAAGGAACGTTCTAAAATCTCTCAGTTTTTCAGGTATCGGTGGGTAATTGCTGGGCAGAACGCCCATATGTGTCCTCCTGTGAAAAGGTGAAAAAATGCCCCGGAACCCTGTGACGTGAACAACGTGTCACGCTTCGGGATTCCGGGGCAGCAGGGGCCAATTCTGGCCGATTTTATGTGGTTCTGGTTAGTTCAGAAGACCGGGCGAGATTCCCTCCCCGGCTTCATCCTCCTCAAACGTGGGCAAATCCCTGGTGATATCGTTCATGTCGGCGTTGTTACGGCCAACACAGTCAATCCCGTTATCCTTGAGAAACTGCCGTATGGCATTGAGCGTGGCAGGAGGAAGAGGCTCACCAGTTGCCCTGCTGTTACTGAGGACATCCTTGAAGTAGGAAGCCATCAAGCCATGCAGGTCAGCAAGCATATCCTCAGTACCACGCCCGTTGTAATCGTCAGGCATGTGTGGATGTCCTTATGCTTTAAGAAGTTGTGTGATGGAAGGGAGTTTTGCGTTCAAAAGAGCGCCAAGGGCTGTGCAGATGAGAAACCAGATCACCCTGTCCACCCACTTGGATGACCCTTTGGAAGCCGCTTGCTCCAGCTCTACCGTATGAAGACGCTCAAACAGGTTATTGAGCTGGCTACGGAACTGCTGGGCTTGCTCCTCAAGGGTGGCATTGGATGTCAGGATTTTCTTCAGATCACCAAGGGTTTCTTGAAAGGCTTTGATGGCAGTGTTGATAGCGCCAAAGTCGGATTCATGGGAACAGGAATGTAATGCGGCAGGTTTTTCAAGCGACAAATGAGTTCCTTTGGTAGCTCAGGTTATAGTGCTGGTGGTAGGTGTTATACCGCGTAGAAAACCGTGATGGCCTGTACAGCATCAGCAGTCGTTGCAGCATCCACGGCGGCAAGCAGCTCGGCACGGCGTTCTGTGTGGATTGCCAGCAGGGTATTAAAGCCGTCAGGGTCATCGGCTTTCCATGTTTCTACGGCGCGATAGACCGTAAATGCGCTGGGTGGAGTGCTGGCACTGGGCATTGTGAGGCTTGCAGTCATGGCTGCGTCAAATCCAGCATTGATTGCATTGCGTTTGACGGCCCGCACCTCGGAAAAGGTGGGGCATGACGGCCTGTTGAATGTAATACTGCCGTCCGCGTTAACTTTGGTGTTGCTCGGCCCCACCAGACTCTCATAGCCAGCCATGCCAACGATGGTGATTTCATCTGTGGTAAGTTCAACACCCCCAAGCGCAAGCATTTTGGCAAGGTCGTCAGCATTGTCCACATTGCAGCAATGATCTGCAAATTTGATAATATGTATCATCAGTAGCCTCCTATTGTTCGGCGTAGAGTACACCGTTCAATGCAGAAACATAGATAGTAACAGTTGTTGCATTTGGGAGTAGTTCCATCTCTGACGATCTATTGATTCCTCCGCTATTACCCAAGACTGTATCAACATGCGTTATTGCTAATCCGCTACTGTTACCGCCATAAGTGCAGATAGTCGAAGTACCATTAGCTGAGTCTACAGCCTGCAAGTATATTTTAATGGGTATCCATGGCACAACTCCGGCTATTGCCCACGCACCTGTAGTCGATCTTGAAGCAAGACCAGAAATAGGCTTTGCTACATTTTTAATAACTGATCTTGCGGCCCCATCAATATTGCTCAAATCCACGTTTGCTTTGCCCGCCAGACCTGCCATGTAATTCGACCAGTCGAATACGCTGGCGCTGTTCTGCGTGGAGGCCAGAACCACAAAATGCCGCAGGCGTACCTGCTCAGTAATGACTGTAGAAACATCATTTCTGTACGTGGGGTTGCTGCGATTCGCGTCAAGCCCGATAGAGTTCCAGCCACCACCCGATGTTTGACCAAACCCAATGCCACCTGAACCTGTTGAGTATAAAGCTCCTGCTCCATAAGCTCCAGTAATCGCCTGAAACCCCAGAGTGCTGCCTGTAATATTCGGCAGTCCAGCCTTTACGCTCTTGCCAAGCTCTGCGGCACTTGCTGCCTGAGTGATGGAATCGCCGTCTTTCAGCAGCGGCACCTTGAACTTCTGGGCTGTTGTGTCCAATGCGAACCTGGCACAGTTGCCCGTCAAGGCCACCTGGGCGGCAAAGGCCGCATAGGTGCAGGTGAGCAGTTTGCCGCCAGCAAGATACGTGTCGTAAAACTCCCTGAACTGCTCACGCGTGTACTCGCCGCCATTGGCCGGAACCGCGCCGTTGGGCACGTAGCTGTCGGCGCACAGCATGGTTTGGATGCTGCCGATCAGCGTTGCGCTGAGGGCGGTGATGCCCCCCTCAACCCCATTCAGGCGCGTATCCTGCTGGATGTCTTTTGCTTCCACAGCGTCCATGCGTACTTTCTCTGTCACACTGAAAGCCTCAAGGCTCTGCACACGGGGAATCCAGTTTTCAGGCAAGGTTTCTTTTGCTGCTTCTGCGGCAATTCGGGCCTCAGCAGCACTCTGTGCTGACGCCACCGCGCTGACCTCAGACTCTCTGGCATGCTGCCCACTTATGGTCGCCTGCCCAGAGGCCAGCAAGGCTGAAGAGTTTGCGCCTACAGCGGAGGCTTCTGCCTGATTTGCCTTCACTGTAGCCTGAGCCAGAGCGTCATCAAGGGCAGGCTGTATGACCTGCTTCCAGGTACGGAAGTTTACAGCATCGGTGTCAGCTACCGCATCACCAACATTTTTTATAACACGACCTTGGGCGTCATACTTGAGATCATGGCTGTCAAGGCGCATCTGCTCATCAGCCACATCCTGAGTCTCCTGAGCAATATGGAGAAGCTGACGGGTCTGATTGTCCAGATCACTGCCACTAAGTACAGAACCGTCCCTGTATCCGGTAACGGGGGATTCCTTCTCAGTGTCTCGGTAAATATACACTGTGCTTCCTGCTGCCGGGGCCACAGCCAGCTTGATGCTGGCATTTGTCAGCCACTCTATAGCATCAGAAGCAACAGGTTCTTCTGCCACCACCACCTTTACGAAGCTCTTTTTGATATATTCAAACGGAACAGTGAAGATGGTAGTGCTTCCATCACCTGTATAGGTGACGCGACTATATGCCATATGGGCCTCCTCGTTAAAATGAAGAAGGCCGGGTGATGTTCCCGGCCTCCGTATGTTAGTGGATAAGATTTTCAAGCAATGTTTGCTGGTTATCCTTGGTCATTGCACCAGCCTTGCTGGCTTTTCTATTGATCTTGGCCTGCTTAACCTTCTCCATGATGTCAGGATATTCCTTTTTCAGTTGGTACTCTGACAGATCACGGAAATTCCTGATGATTTTGTTTACAAGATCACTTCGTGGAGTAGGTTGTCCGGGTATGCCATCACCCAGGCGCTCCCGCTTGATGTCATACCCTTCGGAATTCATGACAGTATGAAGGACATCATACATGGACTTGCCCTCAACCTTCATCCCCCCATGCAGTTCACAGAGGCGGGAATACTGCTCTGCGGCCAGGGGAACTCCCTCAATCTCCCTGGCAGGTGCGCCGGTTACGGAGGAGCCAAGCCGAAGCAGTTCCTCAAGGACACCATCATGCTTCTGCGGTTCTTTGATATGCCCGGAGTACAACACCGGTTTCCCGGTCAGCCAGCTCATCTTGGGGGGCAAATCCTTGGAAAAGGCAGAGGTGGTGTTCCGCATATAGTCCAGCCACGATTCAGTTTCCCTCTGCTGCGGGTCGCCAAAGTTGTTCTTGTGCCAACGAAGGGCACCGGAGTAAGGCACGAAAGAAGCTGCGGTTGTCTTTAGGTAGTGATCCATGTAACGCTGAGGTTTTGTGATGGCATTCATGGCATCAGAAACGTCACGGACATATTTGTTGTCGCTCAGGTTCTCTGCAACAGCCATAAGAACGCCTGTCATGGCCTTCATCACAGGCTTGCTAACGTCAGAATTCCCAGCACGATCATAAGACTCTTCGCTGACATGGTTGTAGGCATCAACTGAAACGCTGAGAATAAGTCCAAAGGGGTCAAATTGACGATATTCAAGCCAGCTATCTCCAGCCTTTATAGAGTACGGTTTTATCCCATTCTCCTGCCACAATGCCTTCAGCTTCGGGTTTTCAGGGTAAGCCCCTGTCACCCTTCCTTCTGCGGCCATTTGCACACCTGAGGTGATAAGGAGGGAACCAGTAGCAATTCGCCCAAGGGCATCCGCCCTGGCTTCTCCCCCCTCCATGATAGCGGCCCGCACCCGGCTGGACATAAGGGCAGCAGGGTTGTGGCGCATGACATCATAGAAAATATTTATTGGTTTTTTGATAAATGGAAATAGAAGCTTGAGAGAAGCGTGGTTGTTTACCCCCTGCTGCAACCACCCCCCAATGGAGTTACCTTCAAGAGGCGAAGCCCATGTGGCATCTCTGGCAAAGTCCCAGGCTTTCTTGGAAAGGTCACCCTGTATGATTAAGCCGTTCGCATCAAAAACGTCTTTCAGCCTTGCAGAAGCATATGCCTCAACGTCCTTACCCTTTATGCCCTTTTCAGCAGCCTCGTTTGCAATGTCAGCATAAAGCTGCCCTCTGAATGTCATCTGTTTGAAAAACTCATCTTCAGCAACTCCAAGGCGGGACGAGATACGGGTAACAGTACCCAGCCAACCCATGCTCCGGGCCATGAGCTCCTGCATCGGGGAGAGATCCGCACCTTCGGGTTTTCCTTTGAGCAGTGAGTTGCGTATCCGCTCATAACTGAGTTGGTGTGTTTGATGCTCAAAACGATTACCGGCCTGATCAAGAATGTTATCCCCAACACGCAATGCCTTACCTGCAAACTCCCAAGCTGTACCCACACTTCCTGTCATTCCCCGGAGCATGTTCCAGCCAGACACCAAGGATTGCTTGTCGAACGTCAAGGCACCGCCGATCATTCGTTCCACGGGCTTTACCAAAAAACTGTTCATACCCGTAACAGCTATGTTTGCGATATGCTTCACCGGGTCGGATGAAATGTTATTCACCCGCATTTCAACCAAAGAATCTATGACGCTGAACTCAGGCTTGAGCTGCTTCAGTACCCGCACGTTATTGATGGGATTGTCCGAGACTATGGTGCGCCTCGCGACATCCATAATCATTTCCCTGGAAATACCAGACTTCACAAGGTAATCAACAGCGCCAGCTTCAGTCATGTTTTCAGCACTGAGCCACTTACTGAAGAAGGCGTCAGAATCCTTGGCTCCACTCATGGAGTGCGCAAGCTCATCACTTACCCCGGTGCCTCTGCTCCCCAACATGCGGTCTGTCACCGTGCGCAGGTCGGCATTCAGCGTAACAAATTCCTGCATGTTCTTTGAAAGCATGACAAAACGTGCAGCATCCAGCGCGGAAGCAGTGCCATTGTTGATCTTGCTGGCAAGGGTCATGGAGGCATCACACAGGTTGTGCATGACCGCCCTCGCCGTCAGCACGTTTTTCTCTGCCTGATTGATGCTGGCCAGGGCTTCCTTTCCTTCATTGAGATTGATGTCATAGGTAAAGCCCATCTGCTTGACCTCATCAACCGCGCTGGAGACAAGCTCTGAATACTTCTCCGGGCCAGCCGCCTTGATGGTGTTCTCTGCCTGAAGGTCACTGAGCTTGTAGAGGATGTGAGACCCCCCGGCTTTATCAAACACCTCATGGTTGAGGTTGATGCCAGGGTGTACGCCAGAGAGCGGGTTTTCCTCTTTTGCGGCCTCACTGACGATCTTCAGCACATCCTTGGCCGGTGCAAGGTTTTCCGGGCCAAGGGTGCTTTTGGCTGACTCTTCGCCAGAAGCAGAGGTGCCCCCGGCAGCAGGTTCTTCAGGTTTGGCCGGAAGACCGTCTGGGGCTGCCTCATGACCTCCCTCAGGCTGTGCTCCCGGCTCTTCTGTAGGTTTCCCTGTGCTTCCCTCAGGCAGTGAAGCAAGCTCATCTGCGGCAGCTTGCGGCTTTGCTCCAGTTTCTTCCGTAGGCTTTCCTGCTACCCCCTCAGGCAATTCAGGGGCTTCTGCTGTGGGCTTCCCCTCAATAGCCTGTCTGTCAGCCAGAACCTTATTCAGCTCATCGACATCCTTGGCATACTGCTCAACGCTGTAGCGGGTATTCGCCTTTCCCCAGAGGGTCTTGGCCCCGCTTCGCAAACATTTCAGACCAGCGATAATAACCTCTGCCGCCGCCCCCAGACCCGCCCCCTCCACAGCCATCTTCGCCATGGATACTGGAACCGAGTCATCAGGTTTAGCTTGAAGCATCCCGGTAAGAGGATTTCGCAGTTCAGGAAATTGCTCCATAAAGTTGGAGAAACGCTGCTCCTGACGGTCAAAGAAAACCACGTTGGCAGCAGCGTCCCGCCCAAGGGCAAGTGCAGCTTTACCGCCAACAGAAGTAACGCCCTTTCCAAAAGCCCCGGCAGTACCAGCAGCCCCGGCAAGCAGGAATCCCGTGCCCCATTGCGTGAATCCTTTGGTAATCCCGCCAACAATACCTTCAGGATGGTATTCTGGAAACTTGAAGGGGGCATCCTGTTCAACAAACTTCGCCTTGCTCCAGCCTTCCTTGAAAATATCAACAGCAAACTTACTGGTGCTGTAGGACAAATCCATAGCTTCATTGAGCGCAGCCACCGGGCCACTATTGAACCCTTTAATGGCTTCGGTGATGTAGCCTATGGTGCTTTTGTCGCCTTCGATGGTGGCTTCTATGGGGGTGGCTTGGGGAGGCTGGGGATTATCCCCCAGCTTATCCCAAAGGTCTTGCGGGAATCCCTCAGGGGCTACATCCTGACCGCTGACTTCAGAGGGCTGTTGGATAGGGGATGAAAGAGGAGGCTGTTGTTCACCCCCCTCAGATGCAGAAGGGATTCCTTCAGCTTCATTCTGCGCCTCAGGAATCCCCGTTTGTGGTTGTATATTTTGCTGTATATCAGGTGTTACCTTGAGTTTTTCGTCCATTATTACCTCTTTCTATTGGCATTTATGTAGTTGTTAAACTCTGAAAACTTATCCGGGTGAGCGCCCTTCAACCACAAGGCTGCTTCCCTTTTATCCATGTTACTCACAGAAGGGGGAGCATTGGGAACATTTTGTGCAATCCATGATGAAACAACAGTGTTTGGAAGTCTTTCAGGAGAGCTGCTGCCGACAGTATTCTGAACTTTATTCTGTGGCTGCTGGCTGGTTACGTTTTTCTGTGAAGTAGGAACCTGCACACCATTTTCATCTGCCTCCCCGGTTTTCCCATACTTCTCACGAAGCTGGGTATTTACCTCACTGAGAATCTTGGGCTGTATGGTGGTGTAAAACTCCTGAGTCGGAGATTTCTTATTCTTATCCACATACTCAGCCCGCGCAGCTTTCATTTTGGCGTTCGCCAATTGGCTGGCCTCAAGCCCTATCTGCTGCTCCTTCGACAACCCCGCAGAAAAACCGAATGTCATTGCATTGATGGCATCCATCAAGTCCTTCTTGTCACGGGAGAACATGGAGAACGCCTTCGACATTGTATCTTTCAATGAAGAAGTGAAGTGTGTTTCTTCCTCCTTCTTTGACTTAGAGTGCCTGTCGTACAGGTCTTCAGCGTATTCCCTACCAAGTACAGGAGCCACGCCCGTGATGTCCTCATTAGACAGCTCTCCAATGTCGGCCATCATACGGTAGCCAACAACACTGACCTGATGAGCGGGGGCATCCTTCTGCCCTGTGTACTGCGACTGATGCCACTTGTTTATATCAGCAGCAAAAAGAGGCTGAAGGCGTTTGGGCACACCGGCTTTATCCATATTGTCAGGAGTTGGAGGGGCACCGGTATCCCATTTCATGACACCTTCCCCAGCCCAATAGTCCTTCTCAACCTTCCGGTCATGCTCCTGCTTTGCCCACCAGTGGCGCTCATTGGAACGGGCTTCTTCAATTCTGGCACGTTGCCAATGGTCGATTTTTTCTTGCGCTCCCGGCAGGGAAGAGAGAGGAACCCCATCAGGTGTCTTGATGGCGTCCAGAGCTTTGAGGATTCCAGGCTGTTTGCCATACTTGAAGTAGGCAGCCTCAACCATTTTCAGCCCCATCTCACCTATATGGGAATTAAGGACACCGTTTTTGGCAGCCTCCTGCATTGTCCCTTCAATAGTCTGTGCCATGTTGGGGAGGGTGTGATGGTCTGTGCTGGGGTCTCCAGGCACGGCTCCCCCTGTGGAGGGATTAAAAGCCGCACCTATCTGCTTCATGCCAAGATCAGTGAACTGCTGCATGGCAATCTTTTCGTTTTGCTCTTGCAGGTAGGTGTTGTGTTTATTCAGCAGCACAGCCCTGTTCTTGAACTCAATGGGGCTGAAGTTTTCAGCCAGTGTCAGACGATCTCCATAAGCATCAAGATTATTGTCCTTACGGAACTGTTGGGTGAACTGCTGTACCCACTGGCTCACCTTGGCAGGGTCACGTTCGTTGACCATGCCGCTCTGCACAAAGGCGTCTTCCATGGCAGTCCCCTGGTCAATTGCCAGTGACTTCAGGCGGGCCTGCTCATACCCTTTTTGCAGGTAGGGGTTCATCCCGCTGTCCTGCGGGTTGGCCTCAACGTAGTCCTTCCAGTTTGTTCTGTTTTTATCCTGGGCCTCATTCTGGGAAAAGAGTTCTCCACCTCTTGCTATGGCCTGCTCAATCTTCCTGTCCTGATATTTCTCCAGAACAGGAATGAGGGAGCTGTCCACTGCTGCCAAGCTTTTAGCCAGCCTGCCCATGTCGTTACCGGCAAGGTTATCCCGCTCAACATACCCAGGGCGGGCCTCATCATAAGTAATGACCGAAGAAGCTCTTACTGTTGGCGTGAGACCAGGGGAGACATTGAGTTTTGTGGCAATCGCAGGCTGTGAAGACCTACTTTGTTGAGTCATGTTATGGCTCCTTCTTTGCAATTGTTTACGTTAACAGTTCATTATTTTTTGTATTTAAGGTGTTGACCATACGCATCAACGGCAGCACTACCAATGCCAAGCGCCGTAGTCAGGAATGTGTTTGGGGAATTTACCCCAGGAGACACATAGTTTGCCTGTGAGTTAATCCTGTTCTGTGCCTTGTCACGCATCCCGGCAATATTGATTTCATGACTTACAGCATTCATGTCATACTGCTGCCTGAGTGAATCCTTACGAACACCCTCCTGCCGGTCATAGTCAGCCATGAGCATAGTCAGCGCCCCGCCTGCGGCATTGGTAGAAGCAAGCATGGTGCCTTTCTTTTCCAAGGCTTCCCGCTGGGTCTCCTGAATTTTCTCGCTCGTTGCCGCCTGTTCCTGCATCTGGGTAATACGTTCAGCCGCAGACTGATTGGCATACTCCTGCACTGCGGCTTTATTGTTCAAATTAGACGCACGGGCATACTCAGCCGCTTGCGCTGATTGATATTCAGACTGAGCTTCAGCCTGCTGACGCTGCTGTTCAGCGCTTGCCAGAGACGTTGCTGTGCCTATCACCATAGTTGCAATAGGAATACTGAAAACACCCCCGTCACACATAGATTCTGCCCTCCTTTGTAAAGTAGAAGTATATGGGGCCGTCCCCGGTGTCCGGTAATTCCTGGGCACCAAGCCAGCGCAGCCAGCGCCGGATTCTTTTGTTCTCCCGGCGCGTTACATTATGGATAAAACCCCCGGAACTCAGACTGAGGAACCAATCAAGAACAAGGGGACAGGCATGGAGAAACACCTCCCGTTCCTCCTTTGTTTTCAGAAAATCCCTGTGGAACAAAACCCAGGCAATGCCCGGATAGACCACTCCCCCCATTCCCACTGGATGCTCAGGTTTCCCCGGCATGAAAAATGTCACGCAGGTTGAAGAAAGACGGAGGCTGAGTTTCAATGCTTCTTCGGGGGTACGGCCATAGAGCTGACGGATATCTTTGCAGTCATCCTGGCGTAAATTGTCCTTGAGGGCGGTGATGTCGCTTTGGAATGCCTTGCGGGTGAACGGAAGCAAGGCCATTGGTATTTCCTGCATTCCTATACCCTCTGGTCTCTTGTGTTGTAGAACCCTTCCCAACTGGCGTTGACCACGGCAAAGGGAAGAAAGGCGTCAGATTCAACCTTGATTGTCACCTGCGTATTCAAAGACAGGATTGGGCACTTCACGGTTCCTGTGTACAGCGAGATGTAGCCAAGGCGGTTAGCACCATGCCCTAACTGCCGCCCCGTGAACACGTAGGTGCTGGTTTTTCTGAATGCGGGCGTTACCAGCATTTTCAGATACCCGGTGTTGGAACAGTTGAGAGTCAGGTTCCTGAGTTGCAGACGCCCCGTGGTGACGGCGTTGCCTTTCTCGGATTCCCTTATGGCGAAGGTGCTGAAGGTGTAGGATGACGTGTAGGGTATGCCTGCATAAAGAGCCTTCCCGGTCAGCCTTCCGGCCACAATAAAGGTCTTGGGGTCGGATGGGTCGGAGGTCACAGAGAAAACCTCGCCACTCCCGTTTGCCCCCGCTTCAACAGGCCGGGTGACAACAACGGGAACTTTCCCAGCAGGTACAGAGTAAGGCAGGGTTATTCTTGAGGTGTTGGATGCCACATCATATTCACCAACAACCAAGGATGCCTCTGTTATCTTGCGATCAAGGCAGAACTCAAAATCACTGTTCTCGTCCTTATGCCCTGGCGCAAAGTCCATCACTTCAAGGTACACCCCATCCTCATACTGCATGATGCAATAGCATTGCGTATTGATGAAGAAAGCAGCCAGCACATCCCCGCTCATATCAAAGCGGAACCATGCTGACTGAATCTTTTGGCTACCATTCCAGAAATATTTGTAAACCCAGATGGAGGAACGAATCTCCTCCCCAAGCGCCAGCAACACGTCTTCCCCGGTGGAACACACCAGAGAACGTATATGACCCCTGATATATCTGGGCACATGGGCTGTGACATCGGCGGCATCGTTCTGGTCGCTGGAGTCTGGCAGGGTTATGTATTCCCTCAGGCCACCAAATGCCCCCTGCTCGGTAGCGAAAAAGACTGTCTTGCCTGAGGAAACAGGCACTACCTTGATGGAGGCTTCAAACTCCGTTACCGGCTTTACGGATACCGTTGCATTGGAAAGCGTGGTATCGTGTTCAAGGCTGAACTGGCACTGGTCGCTGAACATCAGCAGCCCGCCTGAGAAGATTGCGGCACTTTCAAGGGTATTGCTGCGCACATGCGAGGCGGCAACGTCAATACGGTCAGAGTCCACCATCGTGGTCACTGTGGTGGGGAAGAAGTTGAAGAACTCCCCCACTTCACTCATGACGACATTTTCTTCCGACAGGAAGGACAGGCGGTTACGGTAGAAGAAAACACTGTTGATCGTCCTCCCCACAAAGGAAGGCATGGCAGCCGAATCCTCATCCCCGCAAGTTCGCTCTGTCCACTCAAGGGTTTTAAACTCAAACGTCCCGTCAGCATTGCGCACAAGTGCGTGAGGCATGGTGGCGGCATTCAGCTTGTAGGGGATTCCAGGCTTTACTGTTTCCTTCCACAGTCCAGTGCCGAAGGCGTCATTGTCGTCTGTAGGTTCAAACTGACAATAGTAGTTGTCAAAGCTTGAGGATGAATCCCCATATATCTCTACGGTAAAGCCTTTTGGGGCAACGGTGGGCAGTTCAGAAAAGCGCTGCACCTTGTTTTTGAATACCGATATATGCGTGTTGGAACGGGTGTCTTCTGCCTTGATGACAAATTCCGTCCCATCCTTTTTGCGAATCCATATGGTGTTGTTCTGTGCCTGGATGGAATAGGCATCGGTAGTTAGCTGGTTTGCCAGACTTTCCGCAATTTCCTTGGAGGATAGCTTGTCTGCCGGTTGATCTGCCGGAGCAACGCCGTCAAGGGTAGTAAAGGAAACTGTTTTTCCATCAAGGGTTACATAATATGTTGTGTTGTAGCTGGCCTGCTTGATGAAGACCAAGGCTTCGGCCACACGCTTTGGTGCAAGCTCTGAACTCTGCTCCACAGATTTTCTGCGGTTAAGAACAAAGGTGTAATCATTGATGGTCAGGAACCGCAGGTCTGTTTCCGGGTTCACGACATTACTCAGATAGGCCATTGCATCTGCTGAGGCATTTACGGTTTTCTTCTGCCCCCGCAGGTCAAAGACCTCAATACTGGAAGCTGTGAACAGGCAGGTGTACTTCTCCTGCTCATCCCTGTTGATGTGATGCTCTGCGCATCCGTTGGAAAACTTTGTATCCCTGAGCTTGGCTATGTGCCTTGTCGCTGGTCTGCGCCGTAGAAAGTCGGTCACAGAGCTGTAGCAGTTTATCTGCTCTTCTGCCTGGGTGGGCAGGCGCACATTCCAGGGTTGCTGGGACACGCCGGAAATAAGGTTGGGGATGTCAGCGGCGATAAGCTTGCCCATGCCTATCTCCTCCTGCCACGGTACCGCAGCGCTGAAGACGGACGCCATGTTCCCACCGGGGGCAGCGTTCCGGTCAGCATATTGGGCCTGTCCTGCTTGCGCTCTTCCATGAGCATCAGGGCGCGGGCGCGGGCTTCATCCACTTCTTCAAAGCCAGCCAGGGTGCTGGAGCCGACAGTGCGGGCCTGAAATACCCTGAGCGCCCGGATGCTGATATACCTGCGCGCCGCTTCAGGGAGGTCTTCAAAAGGAAGAAGCAGGGTTATGGTCACAGAGAGCGTGGTTGCCTTGTCGAAGATGTACGTGTGGTTGATGCGGTCATAGACCTTGCGCCCACGCATGGTAAGCTCACGGTCATCAGGCTCACGAAACGCCACTCGCACGATGGAAGGGTTAAGGGTTATTCTCCCAGAGGAATCCGGGATAAGCGGGTAGTTGTCTTCAGTGTTCCACTGGTAGCCGTCAAGCTGCACCGCCTTGGAAATCTCAGCGAGAATTGCATTAGCCACAGATACATCAGCAGTTACTTCCTCAAGGGAGTTAACCGGTGTTTCGCCAATACCGAAGAGCATGATGTTGACGGCTTCAAGCTCCGTGGTGGGCGTGACGAAGTTAGCGGAAGAAGAAACTTCCGACATAAATCATGCCTCCTTATTAAAGGACGAAAAAAAGGGGCACCCCCGAATATACGGAGATGCCCCTTCTGTTTGTTTCTTAGTCCGGCTTTAGCCTACTGCCCACATTAGGCAGTGGCCTTGCTGACCTCAATGGCGCAGCTAGGCCGCAGGATGCCGTGGCCCATGGCGTACTTCGCCACCATCATCGTGGACTGATACATGATGTGGAAGTCGTCACCGGACTTTTCCACGGTCAGGTCTTTCAGCTTCACGGTGCCGATGGCTTCCTTCTGGAGAGCCAGGGCAACAGTGTTGCTGAAGTCACCGATGTAGTTGTTCTTTTCGCCAGTGGTGGCCGTGGTGATGTTGGTGTTGGGCAGGTTGTTGGACTTGATGATCTGGAGGCCAGACACCTTCAGCACGGTGCCGTCAGCGTAGACGCCTTCACCGCCCCAATCCCGGTTCAGCACCTTGGTGGTCTGGGCCAACAGGTAATACTGCGCGGGACGCACGATGAAGGAGCGCTCCCATTCAAGCACGTCCTTTTCGTCCCAGGTCTGGGCGCAGGCGAACATGGAGTCAGCCAGCACTTCACCGTCAGTGGCAACAGTCGGGCCTCCCTTGATGACCGCACCACCCGGTTCATCGTCAATGATACCAGCGCCACGGGCGGCAAGCACGGCCACACGCATGGTCTTTTTGTCAAACTCACGGGCCAGCGCCCAGCCGAGCTGCTTGGAATACTCCTGGCGCACGTCATAGTGGTTCTTGGCGTCTTCCAGGTCGTAGATTGCCACGTCAGCAATCAGCAGATCGTCAATGTTGATGGTGCGCTCATTGGCGGCAATCTGATTGCTGCCCAGGATGGCGGTGCCGGGAACGTGATAGCGGGCAGTGGCCTTGCCAAGCACGGCGAAGGAAGCGGACTTGCCGTGGTCAATGGTACGCATGCGGTGCAGGTCTTTCATGATGTTCACTTCGGCGTAAGCCGTCATGACTTCACCGGTGAAGACCTTCATGAACATTGCATCGGCTTCACCAGTTTTGTTGGCCTGACCAGGACGGGAAAGATTGAGAGTTTCAGCCATGTAGTTGGATTCCTCCAAAGGAAAGGTTGATGAATTAAAAACCAAGCCCAAGCATGCCAAGCAGCAGGGTCATGATTTGATTGAGTGCGGAGGGGGGCAGGTTCTTCACAAGATCGGGAAAGAACAAAGGGATGACGATAAGCCGACCGGCCACTTCCCATGCGAACAGCAGGGAGAGCAGCCAGCCAAGGAAGCTGCGCCAGAGACGGAGGCGTGAAGCCGGGGCACCAGCTACTTCAGCCTCGTTGATGCGAGACTGAGCTTCGTTGGTTTTGCTTCTGTCAGGGATGATCTTTCCGAGAAGAGTGCTGCCGATGCTCGCAAGAAATGACCACATAGGGTTCCTCTGCGGTAGCCGTTGCCCCGCAGCCGGGGCTTACGGATAGCGACAGTGATTGTGTTGGTTAATTACCGTGCAACCAATTGCTGTCTTTATCCGTAGCTTCCTGCGTCACAACGGCTAAAGTGCGTTTTGGCAGTGTTGGCTAGAAGATGACCACTTCTCCTGTGAGGAAATAATGGGATTCAGATTTGCGTCTTTTGGTCAGGCCGGAAAGCGTCTGTGCTACGCCATTAACCTTGGCTTTGTCCCACCTGAGCATTTCTTTGGCGGCATCTTCCCAACGCTTTTCCTTGATGCGTTTCAGCATTGTGGAGGAGGAAAGGTTGGTTGCGCCAAGGTTGAACACCCATGAGGCCAGGGCTTCAAAACGGCGCGCCGCAGCAGCCAGATCATCCGTATCCTGCAAGACATCTCCTGCCAGCCGCAGCACATCCATACCGGCTTCGGCCATATCCCCCAAAAGCAGGATATTGGCTTCAGCCTGGGTTATGGGCTTGGAGGACGCGGAGACGCCTTTGGTATGGCCGTAGCCGATAGTCCAGACGCCAGCGGGGCATCTGTAGGGGGCAGGATAAAAACCTTCGTAGTGCTTTACTGCTGCGAGAAACGGGGAGGCTGTGAGCTGGGAGACGCTGAGAACGATAGCGATAAGGACACCTCCTATCAGAAGAAATTGGAGTTCCCGGTTTTCCGCTCCACTTCACGGGTGTACGCCGGGTCTTTACCATAGCGCGGGTCGCGCATGGCCTTGGTCATTTCAGCAGCCGAAGCAAAGCTGCCGCCTTCGGCGCTGCTGGAAGAAGATGCCTTGCCCTTGATGATCTGCGGTTCCACGCCCTCTGCATCCCGGTAACGGGAGACAAGGCCGGAAACAGCAATCTTTATCATTGGCTGGCTGCCGGAAGCCATAACGGAATTGAAGGCTTCAATTTCGTCCTTGGGGAGGCTCTTTTCAGCCCAGGCAGTCATGGCCTTGTACTGGTCAGCGCCGCCAGCCATGCCGGTAACTTCACCCACGAACTGCTGAAGGATGGCTTCGTTGCCCTTGATGTAGGCATCAACGTAGTTCTTGCCGATGCCAGCTTTTTCCAGGGCCGCATAGGACTCTTCGGAAAGCCCCCCATTGGCAAGGTATTCCTGCTCAAACTGACCAAAATCAAGGCCGGTCTGCTTGAGGGTTTCCGTAGCCTCCTCACGGGTGGCCTTGGAAACCTGTTCAATCAGGGCAGCTTCACCCTCAGGCTTCTTGGCGCTGTCCTCAGCGGCGGCTTCTGTCCCTTCCTGAGGGGCCGCAGTGGTTCCCTCGCCAGCAGGAGAAGCAGAGCCAGTGCCGCCAGCGGTTTCTTCAGCAGCCTGTACAGCCTTGGGGTCTTCAGCGCCTGCCACTTCATAGGGGGCTTCAACAGTATTGGTCGGGTCACTCACGTTGTTTCCTTTTGTTTTTTGCCGTTAGCTGTGGAAGACGGTAAGTTTGCCAGTGGAGCCAATCGGCTCACCCTTCTGCTGGGGCTGGGTGGTCTTGGTAGACGCCGCGCCGGGATTGCTGGTGGTAACGGTGGGCTTCTGTTCGCTGGAAGTCTTCTGGGGTTCCTGTGCCTGTTCGGCCATAGGGGTCTCCTTTTATTCCACAGGCTCAGTGGCCTGCTGATTTTGCTGGTTCTGAAGCATTGCGCCACCCTGGCGTATGACCTCAGGGCCAAGTTTTTCCGTCATCATCTGCTGCTGTGCCGCCTGGGTTTGCTGCTGCTGTGCCTGCTTCATTTCCTCTTCGGTCTTGATGAGTCCTTCAGTGGCAATGCCCATAGAGGCAGCAAGGCGCATGATGGCGTTAGTTGGATTCACATAGCTCATGAAGGCTTGCCCAAAGGTGGCCTGACCAAACTTAAAAAACTCAACCAGCTTGGTTTTGTCATTCCCCCTGCCTATGGCTTCAAAGCCAGTGACGATGGAGGGGGCCACAATATCCTTGGGCAACTCAGGAATCCGGCGCTGCTTTGTCATGGCAGCCATGCGGCTACGGATGTAGGGCAACTGAAATTCCTGAGAAATAACGGTATAAACACCGCCAAGACCGGATTCCAATTCCTGAGCGATAATACGAATTTCCTCAGCCGTAACACGTTCCGCGTCCCGTCTGATGCCATCCATCATGAGGAAGGCTGTTTTGAGGCTCTGCTCAAGCGCCTGAATCTTTGTGGCTGTGACTTGAAGATCAGCGCCCTTCTGCACCTGTAGTGTGGTGACATCCTGGGCATTGCCTTCAAGCACCGCTCCGTTCTCTGCTTCAGCCACAGACTTGGCAGAGGTAAACCCATTTGGATTGGTAAAGAACAACATACGGGCTGAAACAACGGAACCTTCAACCAAAGCCTGATTCAGGGATTCAAGAGAGTTCAGGTCGCCTATCTGCTGTTCCACAAAGGAACGACCATAAGGCTCACCCGCCACCGAGTACATACGCACCGGAAACCAGGGGCATTCGTCAGTCTTGTAGCTGCCAGATGTCCCAGGCACCTTCTGGCCCATACACTCCTGATGAATCTTCCACTTCTTCCCAGCCAGCTTGAGGTGGGTATAAAGCTCAACCTCGCATTCCTTACCCCCGCTGCCGCCGTCTGCTTCTGTAAGCTTTTTCTTGGCAGCATCACCTATGGGGCCGGAAAGCTCCTTGAGGTTTTTCAGGAAAGCTTCAGGCAGGGTGTTGATGGAAACATCTTCCCTAACAATGATCTCCACAGCCTTGCCCATTGAATCCCTGTCCACCACAAACCGGGACAGGGGAAACATGCGCAAGCCATCTTCCTTGTCATTGTGGTAAAGAACATTGCCGCCAATTATGAGGTGCATGTTCCCTTCATTAACCACCGGACGGTCAGACGTGGATTCAATGTCGGCCAGAATTGCCTGCTCCACACGCGACAGAGCCTTGTCCATCTTTGTGCGGAACTCCTTGTCTTCCTGCTCCTGCTGCTCTTCCAGAACCATATTGTTCACCCGCAGTCTGAAGCAGGGTTCGTTGGGCGGGAGCATGGTGAGCAACAGCTTGGAGGCAAGGTTGGTAACGCCATTGGCTCCAACGCTCTGAAAAAGTGAAGGGAGCTTCTGGCCTTCCGGCGTATCCTGAGGAGGGATGAGGTAAGGCAGGGTCAGTGCGGAGCAGTCCCGCGCCCGGTCAAGATAGGGCTGCCTTACGACTTCCAGCGTGGCATACCTGGCTGCGGTGGTTCCTTTTGCGGCATCTTCGGCTGTTGCCGAACTATTGGGGGATTGAGAGGCCACTTGTTCCTCCCGCAGCACCCATGTTGCCGCCGCCAAGGTTCAGGTTGATTTTGAGAGCAGAGGTGCCCTTGCGCTGGGTCTCCCCCGTCTTGCTCCGCTTGGAGCCTTCACTGGTCACAGGGGCTTCAGCCACCTGTTCAACAGGGGGAGGTGTAGCCGCCACGGTTGGTGCAGCTACCGATTGTACTTTAGGGGAGCTAACGCCCCCACCACCTCCGACACACACTAGGCATTCCTCCTTTATTTGAGGTTACTGGATTACCCCTCCCCTGTTCTGCTGCCTGTCAAAAGCTGCCCGGAGCTTTCGCACCAGGGCGCGTTCACCGGCGTACATCCAGATTTGCCTTTCGGTATCCAGGATGTCGGGGCAGCGTTCAGGGATGGTTTTTTCAAGCCATTCCACAAGTTCCCTGTTAATGGGAACATCACTGAGATTTGTGGGGGTTTTACCCGCCAACACGACAGGATTCATATGTATTCTCCTCAATTTTCCATACGTTCTGGTTTGCAGAGGCCAGCTTGAGAGGGGCAGAAGAAGCATCATATATAATGATGGACTTAGCCTCTCCTCGCCGGTACTCCCCTGTTTTAACGAAGTTGAACCACGGGAGGAGGTTTTTGGGCACATCCTCAATACCTCCCCCTGTCCACAGCCAGAGCGCCAATCCTTCAGGCATGGCATGGCGTAGCGCCTTTATGAACTCAGCAGCATCAACCATATCCGGCTGACACAGCAGATCACCGCCAAGCACCCAGACGTGCTTGAACATCTGGGTGCCCAGCTTGTACCTGTTATCTCTGAGCCATTCAGGCCAGCGCCTTCCTTTGCCGAAAGACTGAGATTCCGGGTTGTGGCATCCGGGGCATTTGCGCGTACACCCGGCCACATACACTTCAAAAGCTTGGTGGGCCGGGTTGTACTCAGTGCCTATAATGCGGAGCAAAGGTTATTCTGCCTTGTGGTAGAATGTACGGTTGGGCCAGTCATGTTCCCGGCGCGCTGCGTTCCAGTGCTTTGTGTTGGTCAGAAAGCCAACCACGCGGGTGAAGGTATCGGTCACTTCCGCACCGCAGACAGGACACTTGGGAGTATCCTTACCCACCGTCATGTGGCCGTTGGCGCACTTGTTGATGGCGTAGTTCACGGCGAAGTAAACAACACCGCAGGCTGCGGCATGCAGCACCAGGGCTTCCATGGTTTCGGCCTTCTCAATCTGCTCACCAACATTGAGGTGGCAGATGGCCCCGCCAGTGCAATAGCTGTCCAGCTCTCCCTGAATGCGAATGCGGTCAAGGAGGTCAACACCTTCTTCCCACAGGGGGATGAACTGGTTGGAATACAGGGGATAGCCCTCAGGGTTCAGCCCCAGAAGGCTGTCCTTCTTCGCCAGCTTGACCGCAGAGGATTCACCGGGCACCTGCTCCATATTGTGCGGGGTGCCCAGCAGGCCGGTCTGCAAGTCGTTCACGGCATTGATGGTGCCGAGAATGCGCTTGGCGGCGGCAAGCCCTTCAGGCTCACGAATGTCGTAGCCCAGAATGTTCAGGGCTTCGTAAAGGCCGGTGAAACCGCAGGTCGAATACTGGTGCTTCAAATCCATGAAACCCAGCGAGTACAGCGGCAGGCTGCCACGTTCAATACGGTCTTTGATGAAGGTGCGCTTGGCGTGATTGATGGTAGCCACAAGGCTGACGGCCTGAACGAGGATTTCACACAGCGACTTCAGGGCAGCTTTGTCATCTTTATCGGCGGTATCTGCGTTGGCCTCCCGCGCCAGTGCGGGCAGGTTGAGAGTACACACACCAAGACTGCCGATCTTGGTGCTGCCAGCCCCAAACGAATTGGCATAGCCGAGGTCGTTGATGTTCGACCGCAAACGGCAGCAAGACGAAAGGGTACTGGTCTCGCCAATGTAGAAGTTGATGAAGCCGTACTTCAGGTTCTTTTTGGCGACCATGCGCAGGAAGGCTTTATCAGCAACATGCTTACCTTCCTGTTCATCGTGGGCCAGAGAGAAGCAGGCTGTCACCACCGGGAACGTGGCAGGGTCACGGGATAGGACTTCGTTGAAGCAGTCCAGAAACATTTCCTGCACAGCCTGCACGGTGGCAAGCTTGGGGGCAGCGCCATTGATGACGTAAGACGGGAGCAGCTTTTCAAGGAAAGGCTTGTCGTAGATGCTGACATTGGTGAAGGGAGACTGATTCCCCCGGAACTCCCAATTCAGGGTGTAGATCAGGGAGGTCAGGCATTCACCAATGTACGTCCACACTTCTTTCCTGTTGGTGCCCACGCATACATGGTTGTCGTAGTACGCACGGCAATCCTTTTCGCCATCCAGAATCATGTCCACATAGCGGGAGATGACAAGCAGCATGTCGGCAAGGCCAGTAGCACCGAGGGTGCTGTTGGCGGCGTACACCGTGAACTGCTCCACCTGCCGCAGCAGGGTCGAAAGGCTTTTGGGAGGCACGATGTCGAGACGCCCGCCCATCTTCAGCCCTTCCAGGGCAATATCCAGGGTTGAGTAGTTGAAGCAGTACGGACGGCCAATGTCCCAACTGTCATTGATGTAGATGCGCCCGGTCAGTTCCGCTTCAATCACAACGTCAGCCGCTTCAATGCTTTCAGCTTCCCGCACGGCATTCCAGAGGTTGTACAGGGAGTTCAGCTTCATGAGCGGCTTGGGCACTTCGTAATTGAAGGTGATGACATCCCGGCCTGTGACGTTGGCGTTGGGGTCAATGGAATGGTCAGCCGTGGCTGAACCCTTGCGGTTGGATGTGCTGAAGTATTCCCGGCTTGTGTGGTTGATGTCGAGCTGGCTTTCATGAATGCCCTCCAAAAGAAAAAGCCCCGCAGGATACTTCATGCGGAGCCTTTCGATCAGGGCTACAAAAGCCTCATCGTATGTTTGAGGGAGGAGCAACGGCAAGGTTATTCCACCTCCATGTATTCTTCGGGATTGAGCATGGCCTTGATGTCGGGCAGGTTGCGTACAAGGTCGCGTTCCTTCATGTCGATGACATCCAGGGGGAAGTCGGGGGTGACGGTCTTGCGGCGGGCCACGCAGATTTCCTTGGGGGTCTTCAGATGGACAACCTTGATGTCGTAGCCCATGTCTTCGGCCAGACGCGCCCAGCGCTGCACATAGGAGGTACGCACGGTGCTTTCATCAATCACCACGTCCAGACCCCGCAGCATGTGAGCGCGGGCCAGGGTGTAGAGCATGCCATGAATCTGCTGCTCCAGCGGGCCATAGAACTTGTGGCCGTGGGCCATGCGCAGATCATCAGCGCAAAGCACCTGCACACCGGCAGGGACAAAGTTGGTATTGACGTAGGTGGATTTGCCAGCGCCGGGAAGGCCCAGCATAATAAACATGGTGGGTTTCTTGGTCACAGTTTGAGTCTCCTGTGTTGCGTGTCTTTTGATTAAATGGAAACAGGGGTGTTTCTGACGATGTGTGTGAGGTCGGGGGCTTTGTAGTTCGGCCCCTTCAGAACCTTGCCGTCTTCGCGTTTGACCGGCTTGCCGTCAGGCCCAAGCTTGCTCATGTTGGATTGGTGAACCAGCCGGAAGGCAGCGTCCAGATCAATGCCGATGCGGGCAGCCAGCCAGTAGGTGACGTAGAGGAGGTCGGCCAGTTCCTTGGTGAAGCGTTCCTTGATGACTTCAGAGGGGGCCACACCTTCCCACCAATAGGCCCGAAGGTTGGCAGCCTCTACCTCCAGCTCTTCCAGCTCTTCCTTAATGAGGTCAATGCCAAGATCAATTCCCGGCATGTCATCAAAGTCCTGGCAGACGGGCTGGCTCATGGCCTTCATGAACCGAGCCACAAGGGCGAGGTTATCTGTGCGGTCAGGCATTTGTTTCTTTCTCCTTTACCTGCTGGATAAGCCGCTCCAGATACACCTTGGCCTTCTGCAAATCCTCAAGGCCGTTTTTGGCATCGTGCCGCATGACGTACTTGATGATGTTGCCGGTCAGGAAGTCGAGCTTGTTTGCGGCTATGAAGTCCAGAGGCTGAATCTTGAACCGGGAGTAATAGGAAGGGCTGGTGGGGGTAGAGGGAGCCACAGGTTTATCCCTTGGCTCATAATCTAAATAGCCAGACAAGACACAACTCTTGCATGGTTCTTTTCCCAGCCCCATAAGATGAGCATTGCGGCATGTGCTGCATTCTACTCTGGTGCCCACAGCTTCACCTCCCGCTCCTTAAAGTCATAATCCCCTTCCCGCAGGATACGAGCCATGCGGGCCATAAGCAGCGCATAGTCTTCCCCGAAGCCAGCCTTTTCATAAGCCGACACAACCACAGGCCACATAGCCTCAATGGTCTTGGGGACATCCTTCAGAGCCTTTGCCGCTGTGGCAGGGCCGAACTTGGGGCAGCCGGGGTAGCCATCTGTTGCATCCCCCATGAGGGTCTGCATCATGAACCAGTAGTCAGCATCTTCAACGCTGATTTCGTGGACACCCTCTTCGGGGTGCCCCAGATTGAAGAACTTGCCGGGGATGGAACGGAGGTCTTTGTCGATGGAGACGATGATGGTTTCCCTTCGTCTCTCCGGGTCAGTCGCAAGAATGCCCATGACATCATCAGCTTCCAACCGGGGCAGCACGGGTGTCTTGTGAGTGTTGCTGTTGATGAAGTGTTCCCTCAAGAACTTCAGGGCCACAGGCCGGGGCTTCCCGGCGCGGTTGCTCTTGTACTGAGGGAAGATAGCCCTGCGAAAGTTGTTGCCACCTTCATCGGAGAAACAGAGCAGGCAATTGTCGCTGCCCAAGGTTTCCCTGATGAAGTTCAGTTTGTAGTTAAAAGCCGAAATGGCGTCCGTAAGATTGCACTGCGGAAAGCAGGAATCATCATCAAAGCAGATGATCTTCTCTGCCCCGGCGCAGGCTTGGTAGGCCACCACGTCAGCGTCAATGAGAAGGAGAGGTGTAGGCACGGGGTAACTCCAGTTGATAAACAGCTTTGTTGTCATGAATCAGCAATAGCTTGCCGATGCAGTTTGAAACCACAGGGGTACAGGCGAAAACTACTCTTGTTGAGTAAGGGTTCGATAGCGAATGCACCGCATCCCAGCCTTTAAAATCAAACGTGACTGTGATTAGGAGTTGGTTGTTGCGCTCATCAAAGGAGGCTCCAACAACTTTAATGTGGTCGCCAGGGACGGATATCCAGAATGGGCCGCGTGGGGCGCTATACTCCACCCAATCAACAGCGTATGTTTTGGTTACTCGCTTCAGACGGCAAAGCTCTGCTTCCCTGCTCATCATGATGAAACCCCCGGTTCGTACACGGCCCTGAAGTCGTGAACCAGCCAGAGCTTCCCGGTGTAGCCACCAAGAATCGAAGCATGTGCAAGAACCAGCTCTTCACGTTGGATGGGTGTGTTGAGAGAGGTAGCGTCTGGTTCCCAGCTCAGATAACGCGGCTCACATTCGGTGGTTATTACCAAGCAGTCCCTTGATGAATCAAAGGACATGGCAACTATTTTAGGGTTCTTACCCAATGTTGCGAGGCGAAACTGGTACATCCCACGGAACCTCTGCCAATCCACACAGACCGTTTTCCTGGTTAGGTACCGCCCATCAGAAAGGCGGCGCAGGCTCATGCTCTCTTCTCCTGCTCTCCCCCAAACTCAAACAGTTCGGGGTATTTCAAGTTCCCATACAGGTGTCGGCAGAACTCACGCCATTGCGGAAGCTTGTGCTGGTTACGCTGTATGTAAACCTCTCGCAGCACTGCATAGTTGCATGTGATTACACGGCGCTGAAGAAAGGACATAGGCAGATTGTCCAGCAGCTCATCAAATTTTCTGAGCTGCCGCAGTTCTTCCAGGTGATTGAGGAGGGTGTACCAAATGGGCCTGTCAAAACAGGCTTCGGTAAGTGGAGTCTTCAGAAGCGTGTGCATCTTGGATTCCGACTGAGCCACGGTGCCAATCTTGTAGGTGTCGAACTCAGACCAGAAATACAGGGGTGCCTGAATATCCAGATAAACCGTAATGGCCCGCAGAAACTTATCGTGTCCGTTGCCTTTACCGCTCAGGTTGGAGGCCCGTTCATACATAGCCACCCGAAGCTCTCTGGGGAGCGGGGATGAATAGCCAGAGGTTTTCCCAAAGGAAAAGCCGAGGCCAAGAAGGGCTTCATCAAGGCCGTATTCACTGATGATATGAACCCACATGCTACGCCTCCTCTTTAACGCACTCGACATCAAGAAGGCCGGTTTCAATGCTACTGCCGAGGATGCGGCGCATTTCGTCAAGAACAACTGAAGCATTCTTACTGCTTATGACGGGCCACTTGTCCCCAAGGCCAAACCATCCGGCCCCTGTAACCTTCCACAGCGAATAGCAGTCGTTGGCATCTTTCGTGATCTTCAGCTTCATCTTTCAATCTCCTGTCATTAATAAATGAAGACCCCGGCTTCCCCTCCTCAAGCAGAAGGAGAAACCGGGGCCATAATTAAAGGAGGCTTTGGGCCTCCCAGGCTTAACCGTTGAAATTCACGATCACCGCACCTTCGTCACCGAAGGAATAGGTGAAGGCTTCACGGCCATCCCACTTGGGGAGACCTTCAGGCAGGTTGCGGGCAGACAGCACAAGCTGACCGGCACCGGCAAAGCCGGGGCGTTTGCCCAGCACACGGGCACCGGGGGCACCTTCAGCGGCGGGCATGATGCAGAGGCGCTGGGTGTCGGCGTCAAAGCCGCAGAGAACGCGGGTGCCCACCTTGACGGTCACATCTTCGCGGCCCAGGAAGGCGGGCGAAAAGACAACCACAAGGTTTGCTTCCTTGTCGTAGCTCATGGAAACTTCGGGATGCTGGCGGGAAGGCATGGAACGGGTAACGGGGATAAGAGAGAACTGTTCGTTCATGATGGTATATTCCTTGATGAGTTTTGAGTTAATTGGAGTAAGCTCCCCACTGTGCTGCAATGGCTTCAGCAACACCAAGATAGGTCATGCTGCGTATTGCCCATCTGTCAGCAGTTGGGGGGAGTTTGTTCTGACCGCTATCAGTTTGATTTCCCCAACGGGGTCTTCCATTCACCATTCGTGGTGCTACAAAAGAGGTGGAGGTGAGGAGGGGAAGATTTTTGAGCCACAGGCATGTTGCCTTTGAAGCGTCTTCGCCAAACTGGTAGGGCTGAATTGTTTGATCTGGCTTTCTGATTCTGGTTGAAATACAGCCAATAGGATTTTCAATGGCAATCCTTTCAATAGGGGCATCCATAAGTGCTTTGACAAACAGAAGTGCTTCCTCTGTTTTCGCCTGGCGCTCAGGCACACGCTTATTCCAATGGAGGCCACTTGAGCACAGATAGGTGCAAGGTGGATGTGCCACCATCAAATCCCATCCGTCAGAAAGAATTTCCAGAACATCCCCTTGGTGATGAGGGCCGGGGCTTGTCGTTGGCAAGAGGTCACAGCTCATAGCTTCGTGACCCATCTTCAGAAACGCGTCCCTGACCCTGCCACTGTATTCACAGGCGACAAGGATGCGAATAGGACACCTCTTTGCAAGTTAGTGTGTTTCAGCCCAGCTCTTGCCTATCTTGTATTCACCAGTAGTAGGACACCGCATGCCAAAATGTCGGCCTGCGATTTCTATGGCTTCAACAAAGAGCTGCCCAAGGGCATCAGCTTTATCCCTTGGGCATTGCATCTGGGCTTCGTCATGGACGTGAAGAACTTGGGTGTAGTCCACCCCCAGCTTCCACCCGTAGCGGAGTTCCGCTTCATGGTGGCAAACGATGGTGGCGAATTTGACAAGCACGGCACCGGCAGATTGCAGCAGGGTGTTCAACGCTGAGTGCGAGGAACGGACGTGCAGCTTCCGCTTGTCGATGCCGTAGAGGAAGGGGCGTTTCTTGACGGCGTTTTGCACGTCATCAATCAGCGCCTTGATGGCCGGAATGGCCGCAAAGAACTTGGCCTTCAGCCTCTTGCCAATCTGCGCCTGACGCGCTGGGGAGGCTGTGGGGGCCACAATGGAGCCAAGCTTCTGGTCGCCCGCTCCGTAGAGGAAAGCGTAGATGAACGTCTTGGCGTTATCTCTGGTTTCCAGACCGGCTGCCTTCTGGTTGGCCGTATGGATGTCGCCTTCCAGCAACACCTTGGCATACTTGCCGCCGTCATAGCGGCCCATGAAGGATGCCAGCATGCGCAGCTCAAGACCTGAGGCGTCTGCCCCAACCTGAACCGTGCCCGGAGCGGCCACAAACAGGCTGCGGCATTGGGTGCCGTAGGTGCCGTGCGCCGGAATCTGGGCAAGGTTCGGGCTGTTATGGGTACACCGCCCGGTCACGGCTCCGCAGGTGATGACACGGCCATGAATACGGCCAGAGCTATCTACCAAACGAAGCCATCCTGCTTTGCCTTCAGAGAGCATCCCGATGATCTTGGTGATCTCAAGGTACTCACTCAAAGGCCTGCACTCTGGAAAGTCGAGAGAAGCCAGAACATCCCCATCAACCTTTGGCTTGCCTGTCTCCGTAAATTCGGAGGGCTGCCAGCCATGAAGTTCAATGAGGCGGTCTGCGATCATCTCCCGGCTGTTCGGGTTGAACTCAATGATGTGCTTCTTGATGAAGGGAACACCCTTCACATACCCCCTGGTCTTGTTATTGACCTTGGGGATGAAGACTTCTTCCTCAACCTTGGGCGGGAACACCGTGCGAAGTTGAGTCTTGAGTTCTTCCCGCTTGGCACAAAGATCAATATAGAGGTTCATGGCAGCCTTCTCATCGAAGGGCACCCCAACCTGTTCCTGATTGAAGATGATGGTCTGGAAGTCATGCTCAATGGCAAGAGCTTCAGGACTGTATTGCTGGTCTAGGATGAGCTGATACAGCTTGAACAGAACGGCAACGTCCTGCTCACAGTAGGTCTGCATTTCCTGTGACCAGTGCGCCCATGCGTTTTCAGTGGTCTTGCCGTAGTCGCCTTTGTATTCCCCCAGCCTGTAACCCCAAGCCTCAAGGCTGTGTTTGCCGCAGAGCTTTGCCGGGAAGGCAGAACTTGTGGGCTTTTTCCGTTTGGCCTGAGAACGCAGACGATCAAAGTCCAGGTCTTTCAGGTTAGTCCAGATGAGCCGGGAGGCAGTGAGGGTATCGAAGAGGCGTGGAAGGGATACGCTGGAATGCAGTTTGGCAAGCGCGGGTTTGTCAAAGCAGAGGCCGTTGTGCGCCACAAGCAGCGGCGCGTTGGCAAGGAGTTCAAGCCCTTCAGCTATTTTGTCCGGGCCGAAGGAGTACAGCTTGCCGCTGGGGTACTCCATAGCGCATATGCAATGCACCACAGAGGTTGTATCAAGTAGTCCGTCAGTTTCTATGTCGAAGAGCAGGGCCGGTGTTTCGGGCGTGGGTATCCATGAGTGGTTGAACCCCGGATAAGGTTCACGACTCAGCGACACCACTGCCATAGTGGTCATATCCTTGTTTCATAATGAGTTGGCCCGAATTGTAGAGGTTAGTAAGAAGCTTCTGCCCAGCGGGGAGTACCTTGATGGTTCTTCCGCTTACCTCAAAATGCCAGAGACAATAGCGAGGGCAAGGCTGTAGCCTCTCTGTGCGTGAGTCCCAATACAAAACACCAGCCTTAACAAGACTGGTGCTTACCTTGGACAGCTTCACTCCCCGCAGGGTGCGGCAGAAAGCAGTGATGGATGGGGCTTGGTTGTCCATTCCCTAGAACTCCTCTCCGGTGTCACCTTTCGCATTATTCGTGTCATCATCCCCAAAGCCGAACTCCATGCCATCGGCGGGGAGCAGGCGTCCTGTTTCGCTGTTGTAGGCAACGCTTCCGGCTGGCCCTACTTCACCTATGGGCCTGTTCTTCAGAACACGAATAGAGGATATGTTGGGGGTATCCCCCTGCTGGTCACGCTCAAGGGCAATGACCACATCACTCACCTGTTCCAGAGAACCAGAGCCACGCAGATCAGTAAGGCTCACCTGTCGCCCTTCGTTAAAGCTTTTGCCTTTGTCGGGTCGCTTCAGATGCACCACCGCCAGAACCATGACCCCCGTTTCCTCAATGAGGGAGCGGAGCTTGGTCATGAGCTTGTCGATGGTCTTTCTTTCAGACTCACCACCGGATTCATCCAACGCCGAAACCACGATGGAGATGTGGTCAAGGACAATCACCTTACAGCCCAGGCCCACCACCATGTAGCGGAGCTTGGCAAGCAGGGTGTCGATGTCGGATGAACCAAAGTGGTCATAAGCGAACCACTTCTCATCCCCGGTGACGGCATCAAAAGCAGCCCGGAGTTCTGCTTCTGGCAGAGCCTTGTGGACTTCCGGCAGATGCAGGGGCTTGTTGATGTTGATGCCGAGGTAGCGGCGAAGGTTGCGGTCAGTGGATTCTTCCAGGGCCATAACGCCAAGCGTGAGGCCGTGGGCCATCTTGAGGTGGTAGGCAATCTCATTGACGATGGTGCTTTTGCCGATGCCTGAGCCAGCCGTGAAGAGGTAGAGTTCTCCACAGCGCAGCCCATGCAGGCGCTCGTTCAGCAGGGGATACGGAATGTCATAGCCTGTTGGGGGCGTCTTGCTGATCTTGTCCCACAGGTCTTTGCCGGACACGATGCCATCAGGCCGGTACGGGCGGGCATCCCAAAGGGCGTTCAAGAGCGCCTTGGATTTGCCTTCCTTGAGGCAGTCGTTGGCATCCTTTTCAGGAAGCACAGCGACCTTGGCCTTGCCGGGTGAAAGCAGCAAAGCACATTCCTGCGCCGCAGCCTGCCCCGGTTCATCCATATCGAAAGCGAAGACCACTTCATCAAACGTCTCAAGCCATTCCAATGATGCCTTGATAGCCTTGACCGCATGGTTGGCCCCGTTGGGCAGACTGACCACCGGCCACTTGTTGTCCTGCAACATGGAGATGGTGAGGCAGTCAATTTCCCCTTCGGTAACGACCACCTTGCGGCCACCGCTACGCCAGAGGTGCTGCCCGAAAAGGACAGCCTTCTTCATGTCACCTATCCACTTGAAGTCTTTGCCTTCCATGCGGATATGCTGGGCCACAAGGTTGCCCTTGGTGTCATGGTAGTTAGCCACATGGCACCACTCGCGTTTCTTGCCGAACCGTCCGATGCCGTAGTTGAACTTCTTGCAGGTTTCTCCATCAACGCCCCGTGCTTTCAGGGGGACGATTTCAAAATCAATAGGTTCAAATGACGGCTTCTCTTTCGGCTCTGCCACTTGATGCCCTTCCCCGTCCGGGGCTTGGTAGAAGCCACAGGCGTTGCAGTAGCCGTGCCCATCGGAATACCGGGCAAGGTTGTTGCCGCTTGCATCATCCCCCTTGGCCCGACAGGCGGGACAGGGTTCGTGCTGAACAAAGGTAGAATCAGAATTGAGGTGCTGCATTTTCGTTGCCTCCTAAGTGGAAACGAAGGCATCAAATGCGGCCCTCTGCTGTTTGCTGGGTTTGTGCTCAAGCCAATCGGCAGGGATGCTTGGCCCCTTGCAGCAGGAAAAACCATGCTGCTTGGCCCAATCTGCATGGGTCATGCCCTTGGTTACTTTGGCGGTGAGGCTCATGAAGACCAGCCGGATGTCCAGGTCTGGGCATTGAGCTTTGACCATGAGCATCTTGTCACGGTCTGCCTTGGTGAAGCGGCCTTTGGCCTCAATCATGATGGCCTGTTTTGGTAGTGCCCAATCCGGCGTGTAGTGCCGTTGGACAGACACCTTGTAGGGAATATGCACCGCCTCATACCGGGCACTGCCCTCAGGCAGACCGGCGTGGATGTCGGCCTCAAACTGACTACGGAAGCCGGTGTTGCGCCTCAGGCTGGCCCAGCGTTTGTACTGCGTTGTGCGGTAGCCGCCGCTGGAGATTCCGGCCATGGCTAGAACGGCACGTCATCGGCGCTGGGAGCTTCGGAGGGGAAGGCAGGGCCAAGATCATCAGCGTCATCAGCCTTGCGGTTGAAGCCCTGCTCTTCAGCCAGAGAAGAGGCCATGAAGCCGTCTTCGTCTTCTTCGGCGGCGAAGCCGTAGTCAGAGGCAGAGCGTTCGCCAGCGGCGTTCAGCTTGAGAATCTGCACTGCGTTCAAATAGAAGGAGACGCCCGCCTTGCCGGTACCACTGACGAAGTACGGGGCAGCGGTGAAGCACACGCGAACCAGGGAACCAAAGCCCGGCTCATCCTTCATCTTTACCGGAGCCTGCATGGAATCAAACACAGGCACCTTGCGCTGACGGGTCTGGCCAGTTTTGGAATCTTTGTAGATGGCCTTGGTCTTGAAGCGGAACAGGATGTTGCCGGTGGGTTCTTCCGTTTCACGATCATATTCGACAGTACCGGGTTCAACCCAGGTCGGCTCACCAAGCTTCTTGCGGTTGGCAACGGAGAGTTCGTTGAAGGCTTCCTGCATGTTTGCCTTGCCTTCCTCAATCTCCTCAGCGATCAGACGCTTCAGCTTGTCAGCCTCAGCTTCGTCCAGACGCAGGGAGATGGTGAAGGAGCCGTCTTCATCAGGGAACTCCTTGGTGCCGTAGTCAGGAGCCACCAGATGAACGAAGAGCGCTTCACCCTTGGGGGTCGTGTGGCTCTTGCGCTTTTTCTTTTCGTCTTTGTTATTTGCCATTGATGATTTCCTTGTTGATGTACTCAGCGGTTGCGGCGAACTCAGGCCGCTTGCCTTCAGCGTCATTCATGCAGTTACGGGCATAGGTCATCATGTCGGTGACAGAGATACCGGACTGCTCCGCTGCCAGCAGGAAGGCACAGGCCAATCCCATGAGGCGCGGGCCTTGCTTGGGGTTGTCCTGAATCGCTGTTGCCACGGCCATGCAGCATTGGGCAGCTTCACGCGCTGTGCAGTTGCCCATGAGGTCACGCAGCCGGGGGGCCAGGGATGAGAGAACAAGAGGGTCGAGATAGTTTGGGGTAGACATATGAGTGGGCGGGCCTCCTGTGGGTTAAAGGTGAAGGGAGAAGCGTTGAGGGTGCTTCTTCCCGCCTAGTGGAACCTATTTCCAACATGCTGAGATAAAACAAAAAATCCCCAAGCCTGCCTGAAGCAGAACCTGGGGATTTTTTGTTTTATCGAGTAGCTCTATTTATGCAAAGAAAAACAGCGAGTTAGTCACATTTGACACGTCCAACTTCCCGAATGAAGGCACCACCGGAAGAGCGTCAGCTTTCTGCAATACATCTGTAGGCACAGCAGCTAGCACCTCCCGGCTCCATAACTCAAGCATGTTTGCCGTGCCACCGAACAATTCAACAAAAGTTGAGCGCAGCAGCCCCGCCAACTTTTCACTGTCTGCGGCCAAAGTACCGTAGCTGTCGTGAATCATAGCGAAGCGTGTTATACCACAAGCAAGACAGTGTTGCACGGTTCTCATAAGCGCAGCAGCGTCAAGACTGTGAACATAGTTAGGTGAAATGGCTGACTTTTGCTTAGTCTTTGCCAACTTGGCTTCGTTAGCTTCATTCAGTGTCAGCTTGACAATACTATCCCCTATCTTCGTCTTTATCCTCTGCCCTATCTGCTCCCGATAGAACTGCTGCACATAAAAGCCAACAGGTGTTGTCCACCGTGCGGGGAGGTTTGCCTTATTCAGCACCCCAGCGGTATCCTGAAGAAAAGACATGGCTTCTCTAGCTTTGATAACTGTGGCACCAATGGCTTCCCATACAAAGGTTGCAAGGAAACGCGCTACGCCCCGCAATGTATGCCCAGCAGGTATCTCCAAAGGGGCGTCATCATAGACCTGCTCCTTCAGCCATTCCTCAGTGTATTCACGGCAGCTATCAAAAGTGCCTCCATAAGGGAGAACCATAACCTGTCGCTTGGTCATCTTGCGATTGATGTTCAAGGTCAGAAGCCAGCGAGAGCAAACCACCTCATTATATATAGGTATGTCAGAATCCTTGGAGCATACGTTAGCTGAATCTTCATCACCAGCAGCACGGGCCTCAAGCATGCCCTTTACCTTGTCAGCCACAATCCCATAGATGTCCTGTGGCTTCTCACTTGGCAGAAGATTTACGGCAGCGCCACCGACCTCATCCCTCAGGATAAGGGAGAAAATCTGAAGCCCGTTGCAGGTACCATCCATAGCCACGGGCAGGTGGGACACAAATTCAAGCCCCTCCGTGAGATACCCGGCCCACTCAAAGCAGAACGCCAAGAACCCCCACGGGTCATCGGCTTCCTGCCACCATGTCACAGTGTAGGGGTCATCGGATACGGCCTTGATCTTCTCCTGATTCTGCAAGACCCAGGAGTAGCGATCATCAAGGCTCACCTTGTCGTTGCCCCAAGTATTGCTGCCGTGAATGGCAAGCCATTTCACAGCAGCCATAGTTCCAAGCGGCTTTCCCTCTGCGAAACACAGAAGAGCCTTGGCAAGATGAGTCCCTTGTGGCGTGAGGTATGCTGGAACGGCATAGATGCGGCCCCGGAAGTCGAGTTGGTAAGGATAGTAGAAAGCTTCTTCATCCTTATAACGACTCGCAAGGTTCAGGGTCTTGGCAATACCAAGGCGGCGAGACATGCAGGAGATGTTTTTCTCCCTGACAATGGCAGCCGCCCGCTTCCATTTTTTCAGCTCTTCCTCAGGCAGGATGTCGAGGCAGGTATGAGGAATACGGGCTGAGGCGCTGTCTGTGATGTCTTCCCCACAAACCGGGCACACAGGGAGTCTGTAACCATCACGCGGGGGCATGTCGGCCACACCCCCATCAGTGTAGTCCCAGAGATGTTGGGCCACTGCATAGACAGGTTGGTTGATGGCCCATGCTGTATCCTGCAAAGCGTTTATGGCTGTGAGGACATCAGGCATTTCCCCGCTTTCAATTTTTTTGTCTAAGACAGTCAGATAGCTTCTATCTATTGTTTTTACCAAGGAAAGGGGGCGCATTTCTTGGAAATAGTAGCCACCACCAGTAGCCCACTCCCACCTTTTAGGAGGAACAACCGTAGGCATAAAATCAGGATAAAGTATTGATCTAGTTTCAAGGTGGTTTTCAAGCCATTCCTTGATACGTTCCGTCATTATCACACTGTAAGCCCCATGCTCCTTCTTCCCCTTTTTTACTTTCCCAGGAAGCAGCTTAAACTCCACAATACCAACATGCTCAACGATTAACTCAAGCAACTTAATACCAAGATGCAAGCACTGAGTAGCAGGCCACGGCTCAAAATCTACAGTACAAGACTTGCCATAGGCATACCTAAGCACCGTGCTTCTGTACTCTTTTGACTTATGACCTTGGATATAACGCTGTGTTGCCTTATACCGCTCATTATCATTCTCTTTCATATTTGTAAGACGTTTTTCAGATTCAATTTCACGCCCTATGCAGATAGCTGTGTATTGAGCAAGTGGTTCTCTGGTCAGGCTATCAATCGTAGCCCGTAAAGCAATGAATGCCACCACATCAGAATCCATACCTTCAAGCAGACCCACAGCCATATGCCTGCGCCCTGCCCCGCCGCCTTTGGCCTTAGTCATAAACTCATCAATAGCCTTAGCCAGGGGTTCAATTCCACGCTTGAGCAGCATCTTGCCGTAGCTGGTGCCCCCTTCATTCTTCTGTTCTCTCAGGCGGTTGACGTTGGCAAAGAAGCGATCACGGCCACGGTTGAACATTTCTTCTTCAAGGGACAATTCCCTAGCAATTAGCTCTTGATTAATACGATGGGCGCAAGTGTCGGCAGACATTTTTCGTTACTCCTTAGCTAATGGTTTGTTCTTAGGGTGCAAAAAAGCCCCCTTGGCAGATTGCAAGGCCACCAAGAGGGCTAAAGAAGCCAAATTCTAGCAGCATGTTATCTGCTAGATTGCAGAATCAAGGCTTATTTCCTTGACCACTGCGGTGAATATGATTAACTTGTGTCTAGCATAATTAGCCTCCACGGATAGTTTTAGCGAGGAGAGCTGTTAGCTTCAAGCTAATTTTATCAACTTTAAATTAATGTTTTCAACAGGTCATTTCTAACAAACTGGAATAACCGTTGATTTTTCTTGGAGGTGGGGGATGCCCGATTCAAATGTTGCAAAAGAACGTATGGAAGAGCGGAATGATTTTGAAGCGCAGTTCAAACGTGTACTTGAGGCTGCTGGGGTTAAGACCGATGCAGATTTAGCCCGCATATTGGATATCCAACCTCCTTCAATCGCTGGTGCAAAGAAAAGAGGCAGTATTCCGAAGGCATGGCTTGAAAAAATATCAGCTATGTTTGGTATTTCTATAGATTGGCTGGTACATGGGGATTATCGCTTTGAGACAAGGCTTGGTAAGTTGAAGCTAGGCCAGCCCCTTGAAAGAATCCCGATAGAGAAAAAAGCAGCGAATCATGTTCCGGTGCCTTCTGACAATGGCACAGATGTTGACATGATGTTCATTCCGTTGGTAGAAGCGAGACTTTCAGCCGGGACGGGGAGTCTTGAAACCAGTGCAGACGGGGAACGTAAATATGCTTTCCGCTCCGATTTTTTGCACAGGAAAGGCACCCCAAGCAAAATGGTATTGATGCGCGTCTCCGGTGACAGCATGGAGCCAGAAATTAAACACGGGGATGTGGTATTGCTTGACCAAGGAAAAACCACTATTCTCCCTGGCCGTATGTATGCAGTTGGGATTGAGGAAGCAATTTACGTTAAGCAAATTGACACAATCCCAGGCAAGCTTATTTTGAAGAGCATGAACCAAGCCTATCCCCCGATTGAGGTGGATATGCGTGGTGATCTTGCGGAGCAAGCACGGGTGATTGGTCAGGTTCTTTGGGTTGGTCGGGAATATCGTTAAAAGTTTAGACTAACTAGCAAGAATCTCTAGACAATTTTGGCTTAATAAAAAAACAGGAACGTGTCTTTCTGGGTTGCATTTTTCAGGTTGCACATGCCTCCTAGGTTACTGCACCCCAATGACAATTCCTGTTGATATATCAGACGGATAGAGAAACTGCTGAATCTTAGAATCCAGCACCTATGGTATGGGGGTTCAAGTCCCCCCTCTCGCACCAACTACCTCACCAAGAAAAGGAGTCCCTCGTGGAATATAGCGCAGAAGACATCTCGCCGGTCAGAAAAAAGGTCGTCATCACCACCGAAGCCCAGGAAGTGGAAGCAGCCATCATGGGCGCCGTGGCGCTGTACAAAACATCAGTGCAGCTGGACGGTTTCCGCAAGGGCAAGGTTCCGGCGTCGGTCATCGAACAGCGCTTCCGCGACAAGATTTATGAAGAAGCCCGCCAGGATCTGATCAACGTCCACATCAACGACGTGATGCAGAAGCTCGACGTTTCGCCCCTCGCCGGCGTTGACGTGGACGCCAAGGGCACCTTTGAACGTGGTCAGGGCTACGAATACAGCGTCGAATTTGAAATGCTGCCCTCCTTCACCCTTCCTCCCTATGAAGGTATGGAAGTGGAGCAGGAAAAAGTGGTCGTGGACGAAAAGGAAGTGCAGGAAGTTATCGACCGCATCCGCCGCGACCGTGGCGAGCTTGTGCCCGTTGAAGGCGCTGGCCCCGCTGTGGACGGCCAGGTTGCCACCATCGACTTTGCCGCCTTTGAAAACGGCGAGCCCCTGGAAGGCGTGAAGGCCGAAAGCTTTGACCTCGCCCTTGGCGAACGTCAGGCCCTTGAAGATTTTGAAGCCCTGGTGAAGACCATCCGCTATGGCGAAGAAGGCGAAGGCCAGATCACCTTCCCCGAAGATTTTCTTGCCAAGGATCTGGCAGGCAAAACCGTCACCATGAAGGTGCGCGTGCACGCCATCAAGGAGCGCAAGCTTCCTGAACTGAACGACGACCTCGCCAAGACCGTTGGCCTTGAAAGCGTGGAAAAGCTGCGCGAAGCCATCACCGGCAGCTACACCCAGAGCCGCGCCAACCTCAACAAGAGCGCCGCGCAGAAGACCCTGCTTGACCGCCTGCTGAAGATGGTTGAATTTGAACTGCCGCCCAGCCTTGTTGACACCCAGGTGCGCACCCTGCTGGGCGACATGGCCTCCCGCCTCGAACGTCAGGGCCGCAGCCTTGATTCGCTTGGCAAGAGCATGGACGAACTGCGCGCCGAAGTGCAGCCCCAGGCTGACGAACTGGCCCGCTCGCAGGTTCTGCTGCTTTCCATCGCCAAGAAAGAAGCACTTGACGTTACCGACAATGAGGTCAACACTCAGATCTACCAGATGAGCATGCGCACTGGCGAAGATTTCAAGACCCTGCGTGAAAGCTATGAACGCTCGGGCATGATCTTTGTGCTGCGTGACCGCATGCTGGCCGACAAGGCCATGGATCTGATCTACGCCAAGTCCAAGGTGACCGAAGTGGAGCCCAAGGCCCCAGCCGAGGGCGACGCCGCGCCGGGCGCACCCGCCAGCGCTCAGGACTAACTGAAGTATAAGGGAGGCGGCCTTAAGGCCGCCTTTTGGTTTTATTTTGCGGCAACACCGCACCCAACCGGCCCACACGCCGTGCCAAGAGGCTCATATGTCGCTTGTCCCCATGGTTATTGAAACCACAGGCCGCTCTGAACGGGCCTATGACATCTATTCGCGTCTGCTCAAGGACCGCATCGTTTTGCTTGGATCCGAGGTCAACGATACAGTTGCTTCCCTCATCTGCGCCCAGTTGCTGTTCCTTGAATCGCAAGACCCCGAAAAAGAAATCTATCTCTACATAAATTCCCCCGGCGGCTCTGTTACCGCCGGGCTTGCCGTTTATGACACCATGCGCTTTATCTCTTCGCCGGTGGCGACTGTGTGCATGGGCCGCGCCGCCAGCATGGGCGCATTTTTGCTGGCCGCTGGCAAGCCTGGCATGCGTTTTGCTTTGCCTAACAGTCAGATCATGATTCACCAGCCTTCGGGCGGTTTTCAGGGTCAGGCCACGGATATTGAAATCCACGCGCGCGAGGTGCTGCGCCTCAAGGAACGCCTCAACCGCATGCTGGCCGACAACACGGGCCGTCCCTACAAGGATATTGTCAAAGCTACCGAACGCGATAACTTTTTGACTCCTGAGGAAGCCAAGGAACTCGGCATCATTGACCGCGTGCTTGTATCGCGCAATGAAATGGCTCAGGAAAAGAGCGAGTAATATGGCCAAGAACGATAAACCTACGGTGAGCGAACCCCTGCGCTGCTCCTTTTGCGGGCGCACTGAACTTGAGGTTCGCAATCTCATCGTGCAGGACGGCGCCAGCATTTGCGACAAGTGCATCAAGGCCTGCAACGAAATTATCGCCCGCGACCAGATGGAAAGCCCCCAGAGCGAAGAACGCCTTCTTTCGCCCCAGGAAATCAAGGATCGTCTTGACCAGTATGTCATCGGACAGAACGATGCCAAGAAAATCCTTTCTGTAGCGGTGCACAACCACTACAAGCGTGTGTTTTACGCCAGCGCTCTGGGCGACGAGGTTGAGCTTGAAAAAAGCAACATCCTCCTTGTTGGCCCCTCGGGCAGCGGTAAAACCCTGCTTGCCAAAACTTTGGCCCGTGTACTGCGCGTGCCCTTTGCCATTGCTGACGCCACAACCCTCACGGAAGCGGGCTATGTGGGCGAAGACGTGGAAAACATCCTGGTGCAGCTGCTCCAGAATGCGGACTACGATCTGGAAGCCGCCAGCAAGGGCATTATCTATATTGACGAAATCGACAAGATTTCCCGCAAGGGCGACGGCCCGTCCATCACGCGCGACGTCTCCGGCGAAGGCGTGCAGCAGGCCCTGCTCAAGATCATTGAAGGCACCGAGGCCAATATTCCTCCCAAGGGCGGGCGCAAGCACCCCCAGCAGGAATTTATCCGCATGAACACGAGCAACATCCTGTTCATTGTGGGCGGCGCCTTTGTGGGCCTGGACAAGATCGTGGGCGGTCGCATGAGCGGCGGCGCAATGGGTTTTGGCGCCAAGGTGCGCGCCAGCAAGGAAATGCCCCTTGGCGAACTGCTCGACAAGGTGCATCCGCAGGATCTGGTGAAGTTCGGCCTTATCCCCGAATTTGTGGGCCGCATCCCCATCATCACCCATGTGGACGAGCTGGACGAACCCGACCTGGTGCGCATTCTTACCGAGCCCAAAAACGCTCTGGTGCGCCAGTACCAGAAGCTCTTTGAGCTTGAGAATGTTGACCTGCGCTTTACGCCCAATGCCCTCAAGTCCATTGCCACCAAGGCCATTGAGCGCAAAACGGGCGCGCGCGGCCTGCGCAACGTGATGGAACGCACCATGCTCGACATCATGTTCAAGCTGCCCTCCCTGCCCAATGTGCGCGAATGCCTGATCAATCAGGCTGTTATCGACAAGGGCAAGGAGCCGGTGCTGCTGTTTGGCGACAAGGCTGAAAACGCCGATACGCCCAAGGCCCAGGCCGGGGGCGACAAGGCCTCTTAGCCAACCGCCTGAATTGCGCGCGGTCTGCCATTGCAGCCGGGCGCACAGGAGGCAGCCAAGCGGTTGGCCCCGCAGGCAAACATGGCGCGCCCGGCAGTACGACTGTTGCGGTGCGCCGTGCGGGTTTCCTGAAATCCGCGCTGCGAAATGATTGCACGGCGAACCCTGAGCCAGGTTGCGGCCAGCCATGCAGCAGGGCAACAGCAAACACCCCGCCTGACGCAAGGCATTTCACGGCAAAAAAGCTCTAAGTTCCGCCGGGCGGCGCAAGCCGCCGTCCGGCTTTTTTCAGGGGAGAATTATGACAGACGAAATGCGCGGCTCTGACGCTTATATTGAACTGCCCATCATGCCTTTGCGCGAGGTGGTCATGTTCCCCCGCTCCATCATGCCGCTCTTTGTAGGGCGCGAGGCCTCCATCAAGGCCATCGAAGCCGCACAGGCCACCTACAGCAAGCAGATATTTCTTGTGGCCCAGCGCGAGCCGGAGCTGGAAAAGCCCGATGCTCAGGATCTTTCGCCTGTGGGCGTGGTCAGCAAGGTGCTTCAGATGCTGCGCCTGCCCGACGGCACCATCAAGGTGCTGTTTGAAGGCGTGTACCGCGCCACGTGGGAAAACCTGCACGAAGAAGAGCAGTGCGCCATGGTTGGCGTGCGCCGCCGCGCCGAAAAGCAGAGCCGTCCCGAAGAGCGCGAGGCTCTGGTGCGCGCCGTGCACGAGGCGCTTGAAGAATACGGCAAGAACAACAAAAAAATTTCGCAGGAGGCTGTGCTCTCCATTCTTGCCTTGCAGGAAATCGGCCCCCTGGCCGATGCCATCATTCCGCACCTCAAGGTTGATTACCGCAAAAAGCAGGAAGCCCTTGAGATCGATGATGCCACCCAGCGCCTGGAACTTGCCTATGAGCTTTTGCAGGGCGAGGTGGCCCTTGCCACGGTTGAAAAACGCATCAAGAACCGCGTCAAGGTGCAGATGGAGCGCAACCAGCGTGAATACTACCTCAACGAGCAGATCAAGGCCATCAACAAGGAAATGGGGCGCGATGACGACCCCCAGGCCGAAGTTGACGAAATAGAGCAAAAACTCAAGACCCGCGACATGCCGGAAGAAGCGCGCGAAAAGGCGCTCTCCGAAGCCAGAAAGCTGCGCAGCATGCCGCCCTCTGCGGCGGAATACACTGTTGTGCGCAACTATGTGGACTGGATTCTGGATCTGCCCTGGAACGACCTCAAGCAGATAGACATCAACCTTGAAAAAGCGCGCGCAATTCTTGACGGCGACCACTTTGGCCTTGAAAAGCCCAAGGAACGCATTCTGGAATACCTTGCAGTGCAGAAGCTGTCCCAGGGGCTCAAAGGCCCCATCCTCTGCTTTGTCGGCCCCCCCGGCGTGGGTAAAACCTCGCTTGCCAAGTCCGTGGCCCGCGCCACCGGGCGCGATTTTGTGCGCCTCTCACTTGGCGGCGTGCGCGATGAAGCCGAAATCCGGGGCCACCGCCGCACCTATGTGGGCGCGTTGCCGGGCAAGATCATCCAGTCCCTCAAGCGGGTGAAGTTCAACAATCCCCTCTTCTGCCTGGACGAAGTGGACAAGATGACCTCCGACTACCGTGGCGACCCCGCCTCGGCCCTGCTGGAAGTGCTCGACCCGGAACAGAACAATACCTTCATGGATCACTACCTTGATCTGGAGTATGATCTTTCCAAGGTTTTCTTTATCACCACGGCCAACTCGCTGCACTCCATCCCTGTGCCGCTGCTTGACCGCATGGAGATCATCGAGCTCAACAGCTATCTTGAAACGGAAAAACGCCACATTGCCCGCCGCTTCCTGCTGCCCCGCCAGCTGGAGGAGCACGGCCTCAAGGAAGGCAACATCCGCGTGTCGGACAACGCCATTCTCGAAATCATCCGCTCCTACACGCGCGAGGCCGGTGTGCGTAACCTTGAGCGCGAAATTGCCGCCCTGTGCCGCAAGACCGCCATCAAGCTTGTGGAAGACGACGATACCGAAAAGTGCGTCAACATCTCGCGCCAGAGCCTGCCCTCTATGCTGGGCGTGAAAAAATACCGTCATGACGAACGCGAAAGCGAACCTCAGGTCGGGGTGTGCGCTGGTCTTGCCTATAATCAGCGCGGCGGCGAAATTCTGCTGGTGGAAACCAGCCTCATGGGCGGTTCAGGACATGTGGTGACCACGGGTCAGCTTGGCGAAGTCATGACAGAATCGGCCAAGGCGGCCCTTTCGTATGTGCGTTCGCGGGCCGAAGTGCTGGGCCTTGATCCCCGCTTCCACCGCAAGATAGATATCCACGTGCACGTGCCTGCTGGCGCAACGCCCAAGGATGGCCCTTCGGCTGGCATCACCCTGGCGACGTCCATCACCTCCGCCCTGCTAGGCATTCCCGTGCGCAATGATGTAGCCATGACCGGCGAAATCTCCTTGCGCGGCAGGGTGCTGCCCATCGGCGGCCTGCGAGAAAAACTGCTGGCAGCGCGCCGCAGCGGCATCAAAAAAGTGATCATGCCCCGCGATAATGAAAAAGACCTCAAGGAAGTGCCGGACGAAGTGCTGCGCGACCTGGAGATCGTTTTTGTTGACCATGTGGATGAAGTGCTGCCTCAGGCCCTTGCCGCCACGGCGGAAGAAATCTTCTCCGGTCGGGCTACGGCGCTGCCCATCAGCCGCATTCTGCGACCCGAAAAACATGATGACGACAAGAATCAGCCTGCGCAGTAGCGCACGGCGACAGTGATAAAAAATCAGCGATAAAAAAAGGGAGCCATCTGGCTCCCTTTTTTTATTCCTAGCTGGTGCTTGGTCGCGCCAGGCAGCAGATTCTGCTACGGCTCCACGGCGCGGCTTTCTGCCGCCACCTTGCGCAGCAGGGATTCCATATTGGCTACAGAGGTCAGACGCATCTCGCCTTTAGCGGATGTCACCCGGCCCGTCACGTCATAGGATTCGCCGTTGCCGCCGTCATGCACCACAAAGGGCACAAGCCAGCCATCGCCATCGCGTCGGGCCTGCCCCACGTTTTTGATTTCCTTGCGCCCGGTTGAGGCATCGGCAAACAAAGGGGCAAGCAACCCCTGCGCGGTATTGCCCGAGGGCTTGCGGCCAGCAAATGCGCCGGAAGAAATACCATTGATCACAAAGGCCCGCGTTTCGTTCAGCAGCAGGGAGCGCACGTTGCCCTCCTTGGACGCCGCCTGCGTGAAGAGCAGTGCAACCATGGGCGGCAGATCCTTTGCCGCCTCCGGATCCTGCGCGCGGCGCACAAAAAGATTCAACGCCTGTTCAAGAATGGCGTCCACATCCACCTGCCGCTCAAAAGCGGCCACGTCAGATTTGTCCACAGCGCCGCCAGCTTCCAGAATGCACTGGCGCGGATCATTTGCCGCAAAGGCAAAGCCGGCCTGCACCACAACCGCTGCCCACAACAGCAGGGCCGCTGCGAAACAATAAGGCACACGAGCCAAGACCCTGCCGCCCGATTTTACGCCCGCTTCCACACTGGCAGTCCGCCCAACAAAATTCAGCATATTTCCTCCGGCAACTGGCCCTTGAGCACAAGGGGCAGACCGCAGCTTACAAAAAGTACCGTGCCGCACACGCGGGCCAGCGTCTGATTGGCAAGACCCAGCGTATCCTGAAAACGTCTTCCGAGGCTCGACATGGCAACCATGCCAAGGCCCGCCTCCACACTCACCAGCGCCAGCGGCAGTGGATAGGCCGCAATGCTGGCGGCCAGAGCCTCCACGCGGTCAAGAATATCCCTTTCCGTCATGTCCGCAGCCATAAGATTGGCTACCCACAGGCTCACGCAGTCAAACAGCACAACCCCCGGCCCCTTGCCGCCGGGTTGGGCCGCAGGCATCAGCGATGCCAGAGCGCCAGCCGGGTCAAGCGGCTCTTCAAGGCAATGCCAGCCCTGACCGCGCTCCTGCTTGTGCCGGGCAATGCGCGCCGCCATCTCTTCATCGTCCTCGCGGCCCGTTGCCAGATACAGCCGCTGCGGGGCTTGCACCTCGGCCCAGCGCTGAGCCAGACCGCTTTTGCCGCTGCGTGTGCCGCCAACAAAAAAAACTGCTGCGCCCATTACTGCTGACCGCCCACGCGGGGGGCTGGCGCACGTTCTGCACCGCCATGCGCGTTTTCCGCAGGCAGCGCGGGGGCCGCATGCCCCTGCGGCGGGGTCAGCTGCGGGGAGGTCTGCACATGTCCGGCGTTTTGTGCGGCATTGGGAGCCGCGCCCTGTGCAGGACTCTGCGTCTGAAACGGCGCGCCTGTTCCGGCCTGCGCGCTGCGCCGCGCCAGATCGCGCAACACGCCCGCCGAGGCCTGCACCGAGGCAAGGGCCTGAGCGTCCGCGCGCAGGCGGCGGTCAACCCACTGGGCCACAAACAGCAGGGAATCATCGTCCAGCGTCTGCCCGCCGTTCTGGCGTATGGCCGCAACCAAGGTGCGCTGCAAGGCGGCGCGTTCCTCAAGCGCACGGCGGTATCGGGCACTCAGGCCGTCCACCCTCAGTTGCGCTGTAGATATCTGCGCTTCGGAAGCATTGTTCTCCCGCAGCTGGTCTACCGCGAACACGGCTTCGGCCATCTGGGCGTTGATATCCACAACACCCTGCGCGGATTTGTCCTGCTCGCGCAGGCGGGCATCAAGATTGGGAACAGAGGCCACGCCTTCAAGCGCGCCAGCCAGAATCACAAGACGCCCGGCCAGCGCCATGTGCAACTGGCGGATATGTTCAGGCGTAAAGCCCTTTGAGGCCGCATCGCGGTTAATGGCATCCAGAAAGCGGTCCGCATACAGAGTGTACAGCCCGCGCAGCATGGTGGGATGAAAAGCATAGCGCAGCAGGGCCTCGCGACCGCCCTTGCCGTCAGTAACATTGGCAAACTTTGCGCCATAGCGCTGATTGAGCGCCTGCACACTGACGTTCAGCGTACCGCTCTGCGGGCCGGGCTTGAAACGGGCCACAACAAAGGCCGCCAGATCTTCCACAAATTCCATGCGGATGTGGCTGTCTTCCGTCACCTTTTGGGGCATCTGCGCCCCGTTCTGCTGCGGATACAACCCGGCAGGCGTAGAGCCGTCCACAGGCGCGCCCACGCTGCCCTGCACTGTTTGCCCGGCCAGAGTGCCGGGGGAGGTGGGCGGGCTGACAACAGAAATGGGCGGTGGCGGCGGCGCATCGCGCAGCACATCACCCACCCCGGCCAGCGGTGTGCCGCTGGTGGCGTTGTTTATGATGTCGGCGGCTTTATCCTTCCACTGGTCGCGGGTTGATTTATCGCGTGTAAGCCAGTAGGTCGCGCCGCCCAGGGCCAGAACCGCCAGCAACGCCAGCACCACGGCCTTGCGCGCGCCAGCGCGGGCAGGACGGGGCTTGGGCATATTCACTATGTCCGGCACGTCCAGAGGCTTTTTTTCCAATTTCATAAAATTCTCCTACTGCGGCAGGCATGGGGCTGTGGCACAACGGGTACAGCCCTGAGCGCCGCAAAAACGGCATACCAAGCCATTATTTCCGTTTATTGCGCGTAAATGCTAGCATTGCTTCCCTGCGCTGTGAAGACATTTTCCAGAGAGTTTCTGGATACGGGGCTGGTAGTGCCCGCATTGCACCCCGGCGGGCGGCGGGGTATAGTAACAAAATTCGTACGCAGTATTTTATGAGAGGCTTTTTATGCATACCCCTGCCAACATCCTCACCATTGCCGGTTCTGATTCCGGCGGCGGCGCGGGCATTCAGGCCGACCTGAAAACAATCATGGCGCTCGGCGGTTACGGCATGAGCGTTATCACCGCCCTGACCGCGCAGAACGGATTGGGCGTTACGGGCATTCATGCGCCGGATGCCGATTTTGTGCGCTTGCAACTGCGCACGGTGCTTGAGGGCTTTTCCGTCAAGGCCGCCAAAACGGGCATGCTCTTTTCCGCGCCCATCATCCGCGCTGTTGCGGACGAATTGCGCAACCGCGACTTTCCTCTCGTGGTTGACCCTGTTTCTGTGAGCCAGAGCGGCAGCCGCCTGTTGCAGGAAGACGCAGTGACAGCACTGGTGGAAGAAATGCTGCCTGGCTGCGACCTGCTGACCCCCAACCGCCCAGAGGCGGAAATGCTCACCGGCATGAGCATCAACAGCCTTGAAGACGCAGAGGCCGCAGGCCAGAAGCTGCTTGCCATGGGGGCGCGCGCCGTGCTCATCAAGGGCGGGCACATGGAAAGCTCCATTGTTGTTACAGACTGCCTGTGCGTGCCCGGCGAACAGCCCAAGCACCTCCCGCAGGCCAAGGTGGAGACGGAAAACAACCACGGCACGGGCTGCACGCTTTCTGCCGCCATCGCCACAGGGCTTGGGCGCGGTTTGCCCCTGCAGGTTGCTGTAACCCGGGCGCAGGAATTTCTTAATCTTGCCCTGCGTAAAAGCTACGCTCCCGGCAAGGGCTGCGGCCCTGTGAACCACGCTGCGGATTTAAACATCAAATAGGCATTTGCCCGCCTGTCAGCCGCACGGCCCTTTTCCGCTACCGCATGGCAGGCGGATTGGCCCGCTGTTTGCAGTTTCCCCCTGTGGATATTCAGGGCGTCAAAATCAAGGCGGTGCGGCGTGCCCTTTCGTTTCAAATTACAGAAAATACTCGACTACCGGGAACAGCTTGAAGAAGAAGCCAAGGTTGATCTGGCCAACAAGCAAAAACTCCTGGAAGAAGCGCGCGCACTTTTTGAACGCCTGAAGGCTGAACTGCGCCAGACCGAAGACCGCTTGTTTGAATCAGCCCTTGTGCCGCAGGCGGAACGCTGGCTGCTGGAACAATATGTAAAAGGATTGCGCGGCGATGTAGCCAATGCAGCCTTGCAGGCCCGCATGCACGAACAGCTTGTTGACGAAGCCCGCAAACTGCTGGCCGCGCGCGCCATTGAAAGAAAGCTGCTGGAAAAGCTCAAGGAGCGCCAAAACCAGCAGTATATTCGTGAGGAACAACTGAAGGAGCAACGCGTCAATGACGAAACAGCCACACTCCGCTACAAAGCTCCGGCTCTCTAAGCTATTCCGCTGGCTGGCGGTGCTCTGCTTTATGAAGCTTACCATCCTCGGCCTGTTGCTGCTGGATGTGCCCGTGCCCTCCTGGCTTGGCGGATCGCCCAAGGATGCCACGGTAGCCGTAAACGCGCCGCGCAATGGGCAGGAGCGGACTGAAACCGTGGCTCCTGTTGCTGATGCGGCCCCCTCTGGTCTGGCGCAAAGCGTCAGTTCTACTCTTTCGTCCATGGGTTCGGCCCTTGATTCCGTAGTAGACAACATCAAGGACAAAACTGAAAAGAGCCAGAGCGACCCGCAAGGTTCTGCCGCCGCCCGCATGGCCGCAGCGGTCAAACCCCATGCAGATCAAACCACCAGCGTGACCGATGCCGCCCTGCCCGCCCCGCTTATCCGTACAGCGACCTCAGGCGGCGCACCTGAAACTGCGGCGGCTTCCAAGGCTCCCGGCCAGACATTTTCCCCCAATTTTCCCGAACCGCAGGCCCTGCCTGCCCCACAGGCGGAACCGGGCACATCCGCCCCCTCCGGTAGCCTGATTGTTTCTGCCAGACCCAACCGCGCCAGCGAATCCGAATGGCTGGACGCCCTGGGCCTGAGCAATCTGCCCATCCCCGGCCTTGGCAGCGTGCAGGCCGCGCACGCGGCAGCGCTGGACATGCCTGTTCCCCAGACGCCCACTGGCGGGCAATCGCCCTTTGCTCCCGCAGAGCAGACGGCCCCGCTGACCATACCCGGCGCTCCGCCCATCCCGGCAAACATTCCGCGCGGTCAGGGCACGGACGGCGCACCTTTGCCGCCGCGCGGCGCGGCAGGCAACAACGACGGCTTTTTGCCCCCCTTGCCGCAGGGGCAAAGCTCGGGCACGCTGCCCGTCCCCACGGTGCAGCAGCCGCAAGGCGCTTATTCCAACGACCCCAATACCAAGGCTCAGGAACTGGCGCGCCAGCAGCAGGATATTCTTGTGCTGCGCCAGCAGATGGATCAGCGCCTCAAGGACATTCAGGAAACTGAAAAGAAAATGCAGGACATGATCCGCGAGGCCAAGGGCATTGAAAACGAAAAAGTTCACCGACTGGTGCTCACCTATTCCATGATGAAACCCAAGGCTGCGGCCAAGGCTCTGGAAAGCATGGACGAACGTGTGGCCATCCGCATTCTTTCCGGCATGTCGCCCAAGCAGTCAGGCGAAATCCTCACCTACGTTTCTCCGGCCAAGACAGCCAAGCTTACGGAGCTTATCACCCGCATGAGGATACCTGATTAATGCGCCTCAAGCTTCTGATCGCCTATGTGGGCACCTGCTACAGCGGCTGGCAGATACAGGAAAAGCCGAGCCCGCCGCCCACAGTTCAGGGCGAAATGGAAAAGGCCCTTCGCACCATCACAGGGCAGAACATACGCGCCCACGGCTCGGGCCGCACCGATTCCGGCGTACATGCCCACGGGCAGGTTGTGCACTGCGATGTGCCCGATGCGCGCGCCAACATGGACTGGCGGCGTAGCCTCAACGCCGTTTTGCCCCGCGATATCCGTGTGCTGGAGGCCACGCAGGCCGCGCCGGACTTTCACGCGCGCAAGGATGCCCTGCGTAAAACCTACGCTTATCAGTTCTGGCTGGAACAGACCTTTATGCCGCCGCAGCTGACGCCTTTTGTGTGGAAATGCGGCCCACTGAACATGGAGGCAATGCGCGCCGCCCTGCCCCACCTGACGGGCCTGCACGACTTTGCCGCGCTGCGCAATGTGGGCACGGATGTGGAAAGCACAGAGCGCACGGTGCTGCAAGCCGAGCTGCACACCATGCCCCCCTGCGAATTCTATCCGCCGCACGCACCCATGCTGCGCTTTATTGTGACTGCCGATGGCTTTCTCAAACAGATGGTGCGCAATATGGCGGGGTTGCTGGCTGCCTGCGGCCAGGGCAAGGTATTGCCAAAGGATATTCCCGCCCTGCTTGCCACACGCGACCGCAGGGATGTGCCCTCCGTCACCGCGCCGCCTCAAGGGCTGGCTCTGGTGAACGTGGTGTATCCCGAGGCCCGATAGCCGCACAGATTATTGTGTCCCCGCTGGTACAAGCAAAAAGCCCATAAAAGGAAAAGGCCGTCCATCTCTGAACGGCCTTTTCCTTTTACCAATGACTTTTGACTAAGCCTGATTTTTCATTTTTTCTATAAGCCGCTGGAGTGACTGAGCCTGTTGCGTCAGGTCTGCAACCGCACCGGAAGCCTGCTCCATAGCTTGAGCGGTTTCCACAGAAATTGTCGCTACCTGCTCGACAGACTGATTGATCTCCTCGCTGGCGGCGGATTGCTGCTCACTGGCTGTAGCAATAGACTGAACCTGATCGTTGACCAGATGGACGAGCTCAAGAATTTTCTTGAGCGATTCGCCGGAACGTACCGACATGTTGGTTGCACTTTCAATAGTCACAGCAACCTGCTCGACATTTTGAATATTCTTGCGGGTGCCAGCCTGAATGCCTGTAATGGCCTGACCCACTTCCTGCGTGGCAGTCATGGTTTTTTCCGCCAGTTTGCGCACTTCATCTGCAACGACGGCAAAACCCCTGCCCGCATCGCCCGCACGGGCGGCCTCAATGGCGGCGTTCAGCGCCAACAGGTTGGTCTGGTCGGCTATGTCGGCAATGACCCCCATAATCTGGCCGATGCTCTCTGCCTGCTTGCCCAGAGCATCCATATCTTCCTTGATGGCAATGGACTGCGTGTGGACGGATTCAATGCCCTTAACTGCATCGTCGAGTATCTTCGAGCCTTCCACGGCCTGTTCCCGGGTTTGATGCGAAACATCCGCAGCCTGCTGGGCATTTCTGGCAACTTCCAGCACAGTGGCGTTCATTTCTTCCATGGCCGTAGCGGTTTCACGCACACGGCCCGACTGCTCGTCAGCCCCACGGCTGGACTGCGCAATCTGTTCAGAAAGTGCTTCTGACGCGGACGACACGATCTGTACGATCCCTTCAAGCTGCTGCGCGGCCTGGAGCATGCCTTCCGCCTTGGCCCGTTCTGCCCGGCGGGTTGCCTCCTCGGCAAGAGCGGTTGCTTCCTGCGCGGCTTTAGCCTGCTGTTCGGCCTGCTGAGATTTGCTGTCTGCTTCGGCAATTTTGGCTTTGAGATTGCCCACCATCTTTATGAGCACACCGTAAACGCCGCCATCGCCGGAATACGGCTTGAATGCCAGATCAAGCTGACCGGCGGCTATCTCCGATGCCACATGATGCAAATAACCGGGGTCCTCGCCGAGCTGCTTTGTTACACCCCTGATAATCAAAATGGAAACTGCTGTGGCAGCGAGCATGACCGCGATTATCAACGAGATCGTAAGCAACTTCCCTTGTTCGTATGCAGCTTCCGCGTCAGCAGCGGAAGTCTTGCTTCCTTTGTTATTGACATCGATAATAAGCTTTAGCTGATCAAGAGCTTCACCATACTGCACCCTTGCCGAGCCAAGCACCAACTTGACAGCTTCTTCGGTGTTGTTGCTTTTGGACAGAACCTCAACATTCACGTGATTTTCCGTATAGGCCTTCCATGCCGCAAGAAACTTGGGGAATGCGACTTTTTCCTCAGGCTCAGAGATTAATTTTTCATATTCTTTAACTTTTTCATTAATACTACCGGTCAAACTCTGTATCTTATTTTCATACTGCCGCATCAATGATTGGTCTGTTGTGAGAATGTGAATTAGCTCATTGCGCCTGTATTCATTCACCATACTATTAATTTCACCAACAACCTTGATTGTTGGAAGCCAGTTTCCAGAAATATCCTTGACATCTTTATTTATAGAAGACATTCCAACAACAGAAACAAATCCAATAATTATTGAAAATGCCGTCAACAATACTGCAAGAAGCACAAGTTTTATCGAAAGCCTCATAATAAACTCCTGGAGATAGTTGCAATTTACGTTGTTTATCCGTTCAATGGATAATGATATACTTTCAATAGACGTCTTCAGAACTTCAGTCTTTTATCGTCTATCTATACCAACACTTTATACATTTTTAAACTATATTTTTTATCTTTATTTAACAATATGATAGAATAATTACATACCGACAACATACCTAAAGTATACTACAAGTTACATTGCATTCCATCAACAAATAGAGGCATAAATATTAATTAATGCATTTGAATGCCATTCAATATTTCATCTGTTACAAATGCAAAGCCCCCGTTCAGATTGAACAGGGGCTTTGGCATATATAAGAACCAGCCTGATCAGATGATTTCGCTGAGGCCGGATTGTTCCTGTGCCTTGAACTTCTGTTGCAGCATGAGTGGCAATGCTTCCGGGTCGGCAGGGTCATACTCAAACATCACGGCAGTGCCGAAGCAGGAAAAATACTTGCTGCCATCGGGATGAAAGGCCACGTTTTCATTATAGCCCACAATAGCCTGTGCGCCCTTGTTCATGGCCCTTGCCGCCATGCCAAAAAAGGCTTCGTCCGAGTCAAACCCCCGGCAACAGACAAGGCCAAGCACCTTGGCAATGCGTCGCCCCTCCACCTGATGTGTTGTCACCACAGGAAAGCGCCCGGCCAGAAAAACCTCACGCACTCTGGCGCTTGCGTCAGAAATGCCCACAGTTCTCTCGGCCTTGCGGCTTTTTTTATCGTGGCCTCCCAGCAAAAAAAACATGCTGAACCTCCAGATCAGATGGATGTTCGGGTAATCGACACCCGTTTACATTCAATCTGCAAAGGCCTTGCCAAATAAACCTAACCATTAAATTACAGCATGTTACAAAACAATCAATGCGCGCAGTCAGAACATTGACTCGTCAGCGCATCTGATTGGCAACCTTGACAAAATCATTGTAGGCGGCCCGGCTTGCCAGAGCGGCCTTGTTCATTTCAAACCGCACTGGAACGTAAAACTCTTCTTCAAGCCCCTGGTCAAAAAGCTGCGCGTAGCTGCCTGCCTGCTTGAGAAAAGCACGGTACTGACGCTCCAGTTCCGGCGCTGCCATAAAAGGAGGCCGCCCGCCTTCTGCAATGGCTGCGGCAAGCTCGTCACGCTGGGCCTTCAGCGCCTCTCTGTCTGGCTTGCCGGGTGCAAGCAGGGTTGCAGTTTTGCCAAACACGGCAAAAATGCGTTCCGCAGCCTGAATTTGCCGTTTAAGCGGATGGTTGTGCAGCAAGACATCTTCTGCCGGGGCAGCCTCGCCCTCCACAATCGCCATATAGGCATCGCGGGCAACAATAAAGGAGGCATGGCCCTTGAGTATTTCTGCAGCAAGGGCCTTGCCCTTGACGCCGTTATCCTGAATGCTTTCGTCGGCCACGTACTTTTCGAGCAGGCGATAGTCAGCCCGCATGTCTACGATGGCTTTATTCATGTCCTGCACGCAGGCGGCCATTTTTTTGGTCTGCTCAGGAGTAAAGAGGCTGACAGGGGGCGTCAGGCGGCGGGCAAGGGCGGCATCCTGATCCGTATTCAGCTCAGGGCGTTTGGCCAGTTGCCACTCTGCCAGGTAATACTTGGTGTAGGCCGCCAGCACATCGGCCTGGGCATAGCGCCCGGTTGCCAGAGCCATCGAAGCAGCGTTGGAAAAAGCCACCAGCCGGTCTGCCCTGTCCAGTTCTTCCGGGCTGGGAGGCGGGGTTGCTTCTTCCACAGCTTGTGCCTGAACCGCAGTTTCCGCCTTTGGCGCGCTGTGGGAGGATTCGGCAGCAGGCTTGCCGTTTGCGCCTTCTTCCTTTTTGCCGGAATCACAGGCGGTCACAAGCAGGGCCACACTCAGGGTCAGCAGCAAAGCAAGAACGAATTTTTTCATTGGCGTATATGAGCGAACGTCCCGCGTTGTAAGGCAGGACGTTCAGTAGTGGTTACAAGTAGTTGTAAAGCTGCCAGCAGACAGGATACCTAGGCGCGGGCAGCTATCCAGGCGCTCAGGCCCGTGAGGTCTTCGCCCCAGGGGAACGAGCCGCCCTTCAGCTCCGGCCCCACACCGTAAAACAGCGTACCCACAGTTTCGGCTGCGTCCCTGTCTGTGGGGGCATCGCCCACCATGAGCGCATCGGCGGGGTCAAGCTTCTGCCTGTTCACAATCTGGGCCAGCAGCACGGCCTTGGCTGGCGGGGAGCCGAGGATGGCGTCAAAATAGCCATCCAGCTTGCGCTCGCGCAATACAGCCAGCACTTCTTCGTGCGGCGCGCCGGAGCAGACAAACATGGGCAGCTTGCCGCGCCAGGAATCAAGAGTTTCCTGAATGCCGGGTATCAGTTCGCAGCGGCGCAGTTCGTCCAGCACATATTCGGCAAAGCGGTTACCAAGTTCCTCTGATTCCTCGGGGGTTATGGTCTTGCCCAACACGTCTTCATAAAACCACTCAAACTTCTTGTAACGGCTCACGCCGCCGTGCACCTTGTGGTACATCAAAAAGCGGTCGCGCGCCTCGGGGCCAAATGGTTCCATAAGACGGCCAAAGGCCCGTGTTTTCACGGGCACGCTGTCAAGAATGACGCCATCGCAGTCAAAAACAAGGCATTGCAGTGACATAATATTCCTTGAAAAGCTGTTCGATTCCGGGGCGGCATGCCCCCATCTTGCCAGAGCATTTCAGCATGAAAGGCTCTCGTTAATCCCAGTGCTTCTGACCGCCTTGCCCGCGCATGCCGATAAGCTTGGCCGGAACACCGCCTACAATGCTGAAGGGGGCCACATTGCGCGTGACCACCGCGCCAGCGCCCACCACAGCCCCGCGGCCAATGCGCACATCTGGCGTAATGACGCAGTTGGCGCCGATCCACACGTCTTCTTCAATAATAATCTGACCGGGAACATGCCCCTGGTGCATGATCGGCACATCCTGACGCGCGATGCAGTGGTTGGCCGCACGGATAACCGTGCCAGGCCCCACGGCGGTTTGCGCGCCTATCTCTATGCGGCCCGCGTCCGCCCCCACGTGCACATTGGGGGAAAGGGCCACGCAGTCGTGCAGCACCAGGTCGCCGTCAGAGGCGGTAACAAAACAGCCGCGCCCCATGCGCACGCCGTTGCCAATGCGCATGTTGCGGCAGCCCGCAAGGCTCAAGCCCGTGCCAAAACGCGCCGAACCGCAGCTTTTGAAAAGCCACCGCCAGGCAAACAGGCGCAAGGCAAGGCCCACAGGCGTGGGAATCCAGGCAAAAGCGGCCACCCACAGTTCTTCAAACGCCGCCGACACCCGGCTGAACAGCCCTGGCCCTGCATGCGGCTTTGGCGGTGCGGCCTTTACTCCGGGCTGGACTTCAGGTTGAGCAGACGGCCCTGCCGACACCGAGGTTTCGGCGGCAGCGCCGCGGGTTTGTGCCCCCACGGCGCTCGCGCTTTTTGAACCGTCAGCGGCCTTGTCCCCTTGTGCAGGGGTGGAATTAAGCTCGCCCGCCATTTACTTGCGGTATTCCTTCATAAGATCATCACCTTCCATGAGGCGGGCCACGCGGGCCAGATCTTCAGGGGTGTCCACGCTCCACGATCGGCAGTCGGTGGGCACCATGTGCACCTTTTCGCCGTGCTCGAGAATGCGCATCATATCCACGGATTCATAAATTTCCAGCGGGCTTTCGGGCATTTCGTTGAAGTGCAGCAGATAGTCGCGGCGGAAGGGAATGATGCAGACCTGCTTGCGCATGGGCACCTTGTCCGAACCTTTTTTACGCGAAGGAATGGGCTCGCGCGAAAAATAGAGCGCGTTGTTGCAATGGTCCACAACGACCTTGACTTCGTTGGGATCTTCAAATTCCTCAAGGGTGTCCATATCGGCCATCAGGTTGACCACGTTGATGGAGGGATCTGCCAGCATGGGGGCCACGGCGGCATCGATCATTTCGGGGCGCACCATGGGTTCATCGCCCTGCACCATGACCACGATGTCGGCCTTCTGGCCGGTGGCGGCTTCGATCTTCAATAGGGCTTCTGCGGTACGCGTGGAGCAGCGCACGTGATGGTCGCCCGTCATGACGCTCTTGAGCCCTGCGTCCTTGCAGTAATTTTCAATGATCTCGTCGCAGGTGGCCACATAGGTGGCGGAAAGGCACTTGCTCATGGCCGTGCGAAAGGCCACATGCCCCACCATGGGAACGTTGTGGATAAGGGCAAGCGGTTTGCCGGGGTAACGGCTGGAACCCATACGCGCGGGAATGATGGCAATGATGTTCATCTGACGGCTCCTTGTGGCCTCAATAATTTGTGTGCGTAAAAAACTGCATCCAATCATGCCGCAAACGGACGCATGCCCTTGCGGCAACTGCCGTTTCCAGGTCTAGTCGTCAGTGGATACGAGGTATCCGCCCTCAGACGCCAGCTCGGGGTGCAGCTCCTTGTGTTCCTCTTCCATCACGCGCAGGATGCCCTGCCCCAGATCAACAGTCAGCGGCGGCACCAGCTTACGGCCCACCTTGGGCATAAAGGCATAAGGCGTGACCTGGTAATGCCCGCTGTTGGGATCATTCAGATAATTGATGGCCAGTTCCTTGCCGAGCATTTCACCGATCATCTTGAACAGGTCGCTCACGCGCATGGGCTGGTTGCCAGAGATGATGATATTCTGGTTCTCAAATTCCGGATCAAGCACGGCCAGAGTGGCTGCCGAGGCATCGTCCACGTGCACGTATTCGCGCAGGGCCGTAGGCGCTCCGTAGTAGGTGATGGCGCCGTTGGCAAGAGCCTCGTAAACAAACCTGTTGATGGCGTTGCGGCGGTCGGAACGCGGGCCGTACAGCGAGCCGTAACGCAGTATGGTGTACGGCAGGTCGTGCATGGCCTGATAGTTTTCGATATACAGTTCGCAGGCCTGCTTGCTGCAACGGTAAAAGCCGCCTGACTTGCCGTACACGTACAGGGAACTGGCAAAAACATAGCGCTTTACGCCAGCTTTGCGGCAGGCCTCAAGCACCATGACGTTGCCTAGCACGTTGATGCGCGCCGTGTCCACCGGGCGGTTGTTGGCTTCGCCGATGTCGGCAATGCCAGCGTAGTTGAAGACCATATCCGCACCGGCTACGGCGCGGTTGACGGTTTCTTCATCCAGAATATTGCCTGCAAGCATGGTCTGGTCGGGCCGCAGAAAGGGCGAGGGATGCAGGTCAACAATGGTGACCGCATGCCCGGCTTCAGAAAGCTTGTCGCAGATATGCGAGCCCAGAAAGCCGGACCCGCCAAAGACGGTAATATTCACAGTTATTCTCCCGAATTGGGGCGTTCAGCCGCCCGCCACAAAAAGACCGAATCAATGCCATACGCGATAAAACGGCTGCCAGCGGCAATCTGCCGCTCAAGCTCCGCAGGGTCAGGCTGCACAATGTGCAGGCCCATGCGCGCGCCTGCTTTGGCGCAACCTTGGGCAATCCGCGCCATGGCAGCTTTGAAGTCCGGGTGGTCAAACTGACCCGTAAGCCCCATGGAGCCGGAGAGATCGTAGGGGCCGACCATAATGGCGTCCAGGCGGGGATGCGCCAGAATGGCCTCCAGATTTTCCACCGCGCGGATGTGCTCGATCTGGGCCACCAAAAATATCTCGGGCGCGCGACTGGCGCGGTACTCGTCAAATTTTTTGCCAAAAACGTTGGCCCGGCAGTAGCCCACCCCGCGATATTCGGGCGCGGTTTCACCCGCGGCGCGCCAGGTGTCCTGCCCGGGGTACACAGAAAGATCAATGGCCCGGTCAAGCTGTGCGCGGCTTTCAATCATGGGGAAGATAAGCCCCTGAGCCCCGGCCTCAAGCGCAGCCTTGATCTGGGTTTTGCTGGCCTCGCCAAGACGCGCGAAAGGAGCCGCGCCGCCGCATTCGATGGCGCGGAAAACGTCCGGCAGCCCGGTGCGGCCAAAAGAGCCATGTTCCATATCAACAGCAACCCAATCATAACCGGCGCGGGCCATAAGCTCGGCCACATCAGGAGAGGGCAATTGCAGCCATGTGCCGACTGTGGCCTTGTCTGCCGCCAGCCGAGTGCGAATTTCATGTACAGTCATATCAAGCGGATGCCGCCGCAGGGTTGAAGATTACGATAAACGTTCTCTACTATACGCCCTGCGCCCACCGTGCGCAATACGGACAGAGAGCCCGCCGCCAGTGGAAATGCAAACCCGACATGCGCAAACTCGGCGCACGTTGAATCCAATGCAACAGTATCTGCCCCTTTGCTGCCCGGCCAAAGCCAGTTTGCGCCAGGGACGCGACAGCAACACGGCGCTTTTGATGATCTGACAGTTATGAGAACGAAATTGTTACTTTTTTATCAAAGAAGAAATAGAGAAAAGACAGGGCTTGGCGTTTTAACATGAGCATGCTAATAAAAAAGCCCCCCGTGGGTAACGGAGGGGCTTGGATAGGAGCCAGACTGCGGCAGAACAGTCTGGTTCGCAGGAGGAGGCTGGAAAAATCAACAAGAACGTCAACGCCTTATGGCGCTGACACTTGTATATGGACACTCCGAAACTGGCATTGCCAGACGGGTGTTTGAATCCACTCTCCGCCGGGGCTCCTGGATCGCAAGATTCAGGAGCTTTTTTATTTTGCCCACAAAACCCTCGCGGGGCACAGACAAAACAAACAAAGGGCTTCGGCGCAAAGCCCCTGCTCTTCAGCCTACGGGCTCAATGAACTGCGATCAACATAGAATGGAAGAATCCTTAGGTCAAGGAGCTGCGCAATTTTTCACATATTTTTTACGCATTTCTTTTTATCCGCTCAGGTAACTATTTAAATATAATAGTAAAAAATAACGGCCATTTTTCTATAATTTTTTAGCACCTTGCAATCAGGAAACAGAAGCATTAGCTTACAGAAGACATCAGGCTGATTTGCCGTTTTTCTGGTGACTTCACGCAAACACCCCGTCAACGCATGCAGCGCTGACGGGGTGTGCAGGTATCTATACGTTGGATGAAGTGTCTAGAAGGGCCAGACGTTATCCATAAGCCGTGTGAACCAGCCCGGCTTCTGCTTGTCGGCCAGTACGCCCTTGCCGTAGTATTCAATACTTGCGTCCGCAATCTGGGTGGAAAGTACGCTGTTGTCAGCGCTGACGTCCTTGGAGCGGATCATGCCGCGCACGACCATATACTCTGTTTCTTCATTGACGCGGATTTCGCGCGCGCCCTCAATCTCCATCAGGCCGCCCGGCAACACGCGGAGTACGCGCGTGGCCAGCGAGGTGGTCACGTAGTTCTCACGCTTGGTCTTGCCCGTGGCCGTCAGACCGCTGGTAGACCCCGTATTCAGGACGGGCAAGCCCACCGCAGGCTGCGGCCCCACGGGAACAAAGGGAATGAAGCCTGCGTGATCCCTGTTGAACATGGCGGAAACCTCGTAATCGTTGGAGCCTTTCTTGTTGGCTGTGGTTTCTGCCTTGTTCTGGGCCTTGGTATTTTCCACCAGTTTGACCACAACAATATCACCAACGCGCCGGGCGCGGCTGTCTTCAAAAAGGGTATCTGTTTCGCTGGCGGCAAAAATCGACCCCGGATTGTTGGCCGAATTGGCCTCCTGCCGATATTCCTGTGGCGGTGTTACCGGCGGATGCAATGCAGGTCGCCGGGTTGGGCTGCCGCCGCAGGCGACGCAGAACAGGTAGCTCAGCGCCAGAACGGGTATTATGTATCGTGCCTGCATATGCTCCTCTCCTTCCACCTTTAAACGCTAGTGGATTTCCACGGTGCTGCCATCTTTGACAATGGCGTATACCTGTTTTTTGGTTTGCAGATTCCGTACCGCAATGGTGGCCCCCGGCTCGCCGTCGGCCAGGGCCTGGGCCTGCGTGGCTATGCGCAGGTTGCCCTTTATATAGATGAGGTTGACCACATCTCCGCGCCTTACCATCAACTGGCTCACAAGATCGCTTTGTAAAATTGGCTCGCCGGTGTTCAGCGCGCGGTTCACCTGCCAGGGGCCGCCGCGCCCATCCCAAGGCAGATCACGCAACTGGCTGGCGTTGACCTTCATAAAGGTGACGGACTCTGCCGCCAGGGCTTCCCCTTTGTTCATGGGGCGCGATGCCGCCGGAGCCGTTATCCAGAGGGTGAGGTTGACCGTGCCGGAAATGCGCCGAAGCACGTTGCCGTCCACTTCCTGCACAGCAAAGCGCAAGGGCACGCGACCGGGCGACAGTTTGCCCGGTTCAAGCTGCACCCTCTGCTGCGCATGGGCCAAAAAAATGTAATCCGGCAGCCGGAAGTCGCTCAACTCCACCTGCCCCGGCATGGCGGACAGCTGCGGCGTCAGACTTTTGACCACATAGGAACGCAGGTCTTCCTCATGAAACACCAGCCCCCCGCGCTGAATCACCAGCGAAGATGGCAAAATGCAACGCCCGGCAACATCCTTGCCCAAGGCCTGCCGCAAAGCCTGAGAAAGGCGAGAATGGCTGATCTGCAAGGGCTTGCCTTCTTCCGGGGGCGCAGGCCAAAGTTGCTGCACGCGCAGTTGCGCCCAGGTATCCTGCCCCATCTGTCCCAGCGGGACAGCAATATCACCCAGCAAAACCATATCTGAATTGGTGACCGCTGCTGAAAGAATTTTGAGCCGCCAGTCGTCAGGGCCAAGCATGTTCAGCTGGCCATTCTGCACCACGGGGGCTTCGCCTGCGGCAAGCTGGTTGCGCGCCTTGGTGGCCCGCTGATCCTGCGCATCATCCGCAAGGGGTATCTGCCCTGCCTGAGCCTGGGGAGTGCGCAACTGGGTGACTATCTGATTGGGCGAGCGACGATGGTTGCGGTCATTATCCTGCCAGGTGGCGCTGGGGACGCCGCCCTGCGGAGCCGCCACGGAAGCCGTAGCCCACAGGCAGCACACCAGAGCCGCAGCCAGAAGCGCGCGCAAAGGCAGCACCTGACCATCCCGCATTGCCCATATGACCTGCAAAAACCGCATGACGCATACCCCTAAAGTCTTTTCACGCTCAAATACCTGCATGACGGCGACGCAGCATTGCTGCCAGTCCCCAGCAAGCCTTTCGTGGCGCAGATTTTTTCAAAATCAGCGCAAAACAGATAAACAATTTCAACAATAATCGGCCCTAGCTGCGCTTGAGCTGCACAGCGATGCCCAGCATGGAGTCTGATGTCTGGATGGACTTTGAGTTCACTTCATAGGCACGCTGACCCACAATCATGTTCACCATTTCGTCCACAACTTCCACGTTGGACATTTCCAGAAAACCCTGAGCCAGGGTACCCACATTGTCTGTGCCGGGCACGCCTTCTGTGGCATCCCCCGAAGCCTGAGTGGGCGTGTAAAGGTTGCGCCCGCGGGCATCAAGACCCGCTGGATTGATAAAGGTGTAGAGCGGCAATTCGGCCCCGGCCAGTTCCTGCCCCTGCGCATCCAGAGCCGCCATGTGGCCGGAGGATGAAATGGAAATGGTCTTGGTTTGCGCGGGCACGGCAAACTGCGGTTGCAGAATATAGCCGTTGGCGGTGACCACGGTGCCATCCTGATTGAGCTTGAAGGAACCGGCGCGCGTGTACATGAGCTCGCCGTTTACATCCACCTGGAAAAAACCGTCGCCTTCAATGGCTACGTCCAGAGTATTGCCGGTATTCTGAAAATCGCCCTGCGTAAAAAACTTGTGCACAGCAGTGGGACGAGCGCCCATACCGACCTGAATACCTACAGGCAGGCGGTTGTCACCCTCGGTGATGGCGCCGGCCATACGCATGCTCTGGTACATGAGATCTTCAAACTCGGCCCTGCTCTTTTTAAAGCCCGTGGTGTTGACGTTGGCCAGGTTGTTGGAAATCACGTCGATATTGAGCTGTTGGGCCACCATGCCGGTGGCGCCTGTCCAAAGCGATCGCATCATGGGAATTTCTCCTTATACATAACCAGCGCGGCTGCCGGTTGCTGCTAAACCATCGCCGGTTAACCCTGGCGGCGGCCCACTTTTTCGTTGGCAGCGCGATCTAGCGTGTCTGAGGTCTGCATGACCTTTTGGTAGGCTTCAAACTGGCGCTGCACTTCGATCATGTTGACCATTTCGGACACGACTTCCACGTTGGCGGCTTCCGTAAAGCCCTGCTCGACACGCGCGCCATTGTCGTAGGCATTGCCTTCAACAACCTGAACACCATCGCGCGGGCGAAAGAGGTTGCCGCCCATTTTTTCAAGATTCTGCGGGTTGTTCACGCTGACCAGGGCCAACTGGTCAATAACGTTGCCATCGGCAAGTATTTGGCCATCGCCGCTGATCTGCAAATGGCGCGTACCAGCCGGAACGTTGATAACACCACCAGCGCCTTGCACGGTGTAGCCCTGCGGCGTCATGAGGACGCCATCGCCGTTGAGCACAAAAGCCCCGTTGCGCGTGAGGTACTGCCCCGTCGGCGTAGTGACCCTGAAAAAGGCATTCTCTCCATTAATGGCAACATCAAGGTTGTTGCCGGTATATTGCATGGAACCTTGCGAAAAATCAGTGTTCGCCACAGATAAGCGAACCCTTGCGGCATTCATCGGTTCGGGAAACAGGGGCGTAGATTTGAGGTTCAAAATCGGCTCCCGAATCTCGTCAAAGGCAAAGGTCGGCATGGTATCTTTGAACGCCACTGTCTCACGTTTATAGCCACGCGTGTTCACGTTCGCCAAATTATTGGCGATGAAATTCATGCGGTGTTCCGTGGTCAATGCGGCAAAAAGTCCGCTAAACATGCCTGCTTGCATAAGCAGCTCCTTGTGTTGGCAGCAGCACTGAAAATGAAGCGCCGCCGTCTACCTCGGGCCTGATGGCCCTTGCCAGAGCTTTTGCAATATGCGGGCCAATACCCGTACATTTAGAAATATTCCCTGCTTGCTCGCGAAGCCCCGAAAAGGCACAGAAGACACAGGCTGCGGCAAGCAGAGCTATCAGCCCGTGGATGCAAGCATGGTGCCCAAGCGTTAATCAGACGATTCTAAGGTCGCCCCTAATATTATTGATAAAAGAGGTTACCCGAAGCGCCTCGCCACGGAGGTTGAACTGCCGCGACCACAGGCAGCCCCTGATGGAGACAAAAACGGCATTTGCGCGCGCCCTCCGTAGCCAGCCAATAAATTGGCCCCAGGAGCCAACTTTGGAAGGAACTTAAGCCTATCGTACTTGCCGCAATAAACTTTTTTTGCCGAAATCAAAAAAAATGCTTGCCAGCCACCCCCTGTTGGCGTAAACACATCTTCGCGCCGAAGTGGTGGAATTGGTAGACACGCTAGGTTCAGGGTCTAGTTCTCGCAAGGGAGTGGGAGTTCGAGTCTCCCCTTCGGCACCATAAGAAGATAAGGGATTACAACAGCTTGTTGTAATCCCTTTTTCGTTTACCCACGGCTTGAAATGCGCCTTTCCGGCCTTTTGACCCCCCAAATCAGACCTCCCTCAAAAGAGGGTCACAAATGGGGTCACAAGCGAGTCGATTTATGGCGCAGTCTTCTTTCGTCCATCCTCTCCGTTCCGGCAAAGCTCCCAGCTTCCTTTACCTAAAGAATGGAATTTTCTACTATCGCTACAGGTTCCCTGGTTGGCTGATAGCCCACATGGGGCACACAGAAATTCGTGTCAGCCTGCGCACTGGTCATCGGCCCCAAGCACTGCGCCTGGCAAGGGACCTACATTCACGCCTACAGCGAGCCCTAGAGATGGAAGACCTACCAACGCACGAAGAACTCCAGCGTCTGCTTCAACATGCGCTGGATGAGGTTCTCAATGAACCCAACAAAAGTTTGGTGGCACCGGATGAAATTCGCAGGCGCTTGAACGGCTACCTCCGGTTCCTTCTAGATGCTGACGCACAGTCGGACGAGGGGCGGCCTATTGCGCACGAGCTAGACCAGAATGGTTCGGTAATAGCGTCGATTGGCCTCGACACGGCCATGCTTGAATCTGCCATAGAGCAACAACGCCAGCTGAATTCATTTGACGGAGTTGAAGATTGGCTTCCCCTGAGCATTATGGAAATGATTGCTGAGCAGGTGTTTGATCGCAGAGAGATTGGGCACGACAACGTCATGGCCTTGGCGAAGTCATATATGGCCATGCAGGTGACGTTTAAAAGAATTCAGGCGGCGCGGATCAGTGGCGACTATGGGGCAGAACAGGCGTTCTATAGCGCCGAGAGCACTCCCTTCCCTCGTTCCGCTACTGTGTCTGCCCCGGTCTCCACACCGATTGAAAAAAAACCACAGCCTTCGCTTTTACTCAGCGAGCTGATGGAACGATATTCATCTACCCGCCTATCTGATGGCGCTTGGAAAGAGCATTCTGTCAAAGACCACCTCAGACGCCTGCAAAATATCATTGATATACTGGGCGACAAGGACGCGGCATCTGTCACTCGCGGAGAGATGCGCATGGTTCGCGACACCCTACGCAAATTGCCTCCTTCGAGAAAGAAAAGTCCAAAGTACAGAAACAAAAGTATTGCTGAGCTTCTTGCAAAGCCCCACGCTGTAACCATTTCCGTTAAGACCGTAAACATAATTGTTCAAGCCATATCAGGCATGTATGAATGGGCAATTCGTGAGCAGTTGCTGGCCATCAACCCTGCCAAGGGCCTGAGCATTCGAGACCCTCAACCTGACGTTGAAAAGCGTGATCCGCTTACCCCTGAAGACATTAAAACCGTTTTTTTCGGCGGGGATTACAAACCCTCGGCATTTACCAAACCGGCCTACTACTGGGTGCCCCTTATCGGCCTATACACGGGAATGCGGCTTGAGGAAATTTGCCAGCTTCACTGTGAAGACATTTTTCAGGATCCCGAGGGAATTTGGATCTTTGACATCAAGGAATCTTCGGATGATGGACTTAACGACAAGATTCTAAAAAACAAAAACTCACGGCGGTTTGTGCCGATACATAATGATCTTATTGAGTTGGGTTTACTGCGGCTTCGAGAAAAGCTTGTAGGTCATAGAGAGTGCCGCCTGTTCCCAGAACTTAAAAAAACGCCATCATCACCCAAGTATGGCAAGCAGGTGGGGAAAACGTTCAGCCGGAGGCTGGCAAAAAAACGGATTAAAGGCGCCAAGAGCTTCCACTCGCTACGGCACTCGTTCTCACAGTTTTTTAAGGTCAGAAACCTGCACAATGACATGTTCCGTCAGATATTCGGGCACGAAATCGCAGAGCTGGCAGGTCGGCAATATGGGGAGCGGTTTAGCGCCAAGCAATGCTTGGGCCTCATCACAATGATAAATTTTCAGGAGCAATAGTTTATGCCTTGGTACAGAATCGTGCCTAAGACTGGGAATAGAAAATACTTGGAGCTTCCTGTTGGCTCAGTTGATGAACGTGTTTTACGGACTGTGAAGGCACTCTCTTGCTGGTCAACTCAACGCAAGCCCAAAAACAGAAAAGAGTCTTTACAAGAGAGCTGTGACCCCGTCATATTCATAAATAAAGGTGAAAATCAGAAAATACGGGCATATACAATTATTAGGGCAATCTCAGAATATTTAAAAGTTCATGCGGAGCTTTTCATTCGTGCCGTTGAATCTCCGCGCGGGGTATATGTCTGCTTTTACACTAACAAAATTTCCTGCTGCGGCCTTAAAAGCATAATGGAAATGATTTTTAATAAAATATTACACCCATACTTTCCAGACTGTAGATTTCAGGCGTCGATACCTACTAAAATTTTTTCCCAATTTAAAAACCAAGATAACTGCTCCCGCGACTACTGTATACCGCCAGAAAAATTTTCAAAAAAATTTTCAATAGACATGCCTCTCCTAGAATATGAAATTAATGATGCACGTAACAAAATTTCTGGAGCTTCTATAGACCTTTCAATGCTTGTCCTGAAAACAATATTAGAACACCTTATCTCCAATACGACATCAAATGACCAGTTGATATTTTCAATCATTGAAAAGGCATTGCACAATTGTAGATATTTTAGAGAGATAATTCATATATCCTGGAATAATGCATACCGCAACAAAGCTATTCAAAATTTTTTGTTTTCTCTGGGTGATGTTGGAAAAAAATATTTAATAAAAAATATTTTTGACATAGAAATTAAGAAAACAATAGATAACGCTTTACAAATTACACCTGACCGGAATCCAACCGAATTTCACCGACTGCGAGTTCAGACCAATGACTTACTTACATTTGCTAGCCATGGGGAGATCAAACCTCTGCGTTGCAGCAAAGTAAGTCCCCCCTGTGGCGTCTGGTGCGGGGCGTGTTCACCGGTAGAGTTGCTAGTGGAGCCAGATATCCGCCAAGGCTTCATCATGTTACCATCAGCTTTAAGCCAGTCCGCCGAAAAATTTGTGCAACAGCTCCCCCAAGACAGAGCTCTATTTCGCAGGGCAGAGCTTCATACAAAGCTCCCAAAATCTATGCGAAGCACCTATGACGTTGACCAAGCACTCTCACATCTCATAGCAATTAACTATATAACTCCTGCAAAATCCGCTATTAAAAACTTTAAACCAGGGAAAAAATCCGAGCTATTCATCATAAACAGGCCTAACATACAACAAATATTCAACATTAAAGAATTAAGAAGAATATAAGAAAACGCTCATTCCTCTTATTAGCCAGAATATCTGACAGGCATACAGCTAATCGGCTACTTTTCCATTCAGAATGTACGTCGGCAACGGGCATTCCGAAAGGTTAATTTCCAGCCACACACCGCTCTATCTTCTCAAATTTATTCTTTCCAATAAACCAATACATAAATGTTTATTGCGTATTATTGGCGTCAGATAATGATATCCTTTCACATGAGGCCCATTTTATATAGGGCGTCCTCACAAAGTCTTATTCTAGCCCAAAGACGAACGCTGGCCTTTAGTCCTAATTTCCCCAGCGCAGCCTGACTTTAAGGAGTGAATGTCAGATCGATCAAGCGATGCAGAACTAATCGGCAAAGTTCATGCGACGCCCCTTAAAGCAAGGTGGCAATCAGTATCCTTTGACGAGACCCGACTAAGTCCTACTTGGGGGGGGGCAACTGGCAACAACAGCAATTTCATGGCCCCCGTATGGGATGTCATCGCTTAATTCTTTCTTCAGGTGTGCACAGCTCAAGTCTGATTGCCATCGACGGCTAGGCCCTCTTGCTCTTCGGCGTCCATATGTAGAGAGGCTGGCCGTTAACTATGCCGAGATTCCAGATGATGGAAATATGTGAACGAATAACTTTGTCGCATAATATAATATGCGGAGTGGATGGGGAGGGGCTAAAAAAAACATACGGAGAGGTAAGGGAGAAAGCACGAAGCCCTTACCCGGTTAATTGGTAATATCTCTGTACAGAGATAAACAAGTATAAAAGGCTAGGATAGCCATTACCCACCATTAGCAAACAACACAGGGGCATGCATTACCAAGATGCATGCCCCTGTTATTATTTACTAAGCCAGCTAAATAAAATGACTTTTATAAAAATTGGAGGACTATCATGCAAAAGACCACCACATCAAACACGTATCGTGGATACCCCATCAACACAGGCAAAGACAACAACCTGCCATGCAGCACGAAATGTTTAGACCAACTAGTTGATACTGTTGAGTACATGACCGAAAACCATTCGAGGGTTCTTGCTGTAAGAGCAGATGTACGCTCGGAACAGGACTCTGAAAGAGTTCTTACAAGAAGAGATGTTACTCGTGTTATTGAGAACACCAAAAGAAACATCAACTCAAGATTTAAAGACTCGAAGAACAACCCAGATATCAAATTCATTGTAACAACAGAGCAAACCTCTCCAGAGGCTAATCCCCATTTCCATGTCATGGCATTTGCTAACGGCAATGCCATCCAGAATGGCTACTCCATTTTTTCTGAACTTAACAAGCAGGTAAAAAATAAGCTTGATACTGACAATGATGGACTTGTCCATTTTTCAGAAAGTAATGGAAATACAGGCATTATGATCAACAGAAACTCTGATGATTTTGAGCAGCAGATGAATAACACAGTTTATGCTGGCAGTTATCTGGCTAAAACTAGCTCCAAGAAACACACCCCTGAGGGATCATGGGTGTCATCCTCATCCAGGAGAAAGAAGAAAAATGACAACTAAAAAATCACTGATTCTGCTGAGATTGATATACCCAATTCCATGGATAGCCAGAGGCGTAAGAAAAAGAACCTCTAGGGTTTTGTTTAGGACGAGCCCCTATTAGAAGCTTTGATCCTGCCATCCCCTATCGCAACGCTATATGCATTTGAAAAGGTGAGTGTTGGCTTCACGAGCAACACTCACCTTCATTTCTCATTCTTCAAATTCATCTCTTTGGCAATCTCTACCACCAAGTTGAGCAATGCCTCCATCCAGATTCGGGAACGGTCATAAGCTGTTCATCTAGCTAGGTCAGAGCAAAACAGACGTTCAACGAAGGCCACAGCAATAAACCGGTAAGGCGTGTATTCTTTCCAGCAATCGAATCGGCACCAATCCAAGTGGTATGCGCTGAGAATGATCCACTCATCGCATCAATTCAACTGTCAGCCAGACTTGCTGAATAAAGGCTGCCTGCTTATGGGCTGGAACTCTTTCTAACGCGGCCTGTAGTCTGCTGCTGGCCTCAAGCGTGTCGCCTTCCTGAACCGTTACAAGATTTGCAACCGTACATTGCAGGGCTCCAGCCAATTCGGGCAACCTGGTAAGCTTGGGGGCAATTTTCCCCTGCTCCATCCGTGCCAGAGCCTGCTGGGTTATGCCTATTTTCTCCGCCAAAATTTCCTGACTCATCCCAAGCGCTTTCCTTCGAACTGCGATGTTCGTTCCCAGAATTTTTATTAATGATTCTTGGCTGTTGCTCATCAAGATCTCCTGCGATTGTTATGCACAAATCTTGGAGCGCCTTGACAATACTTGTAAGGGAGTAGTAGTTGTCAAAATCAACAACTAAAACTTGTTTAATACCAAAATTCACGCTTCGTTATATTCAACAACACATTGCATGGAGATCACGATGAAAAAATGCCTGCCTGCTGCGCTTGTCGCCCTGTTAGTCCTGACTGCGGGCTGTTTCAGCAATAGTGACGTGGAATTAGTAAAAAATGGAAGTTTTACTGGATACCCCACCACAACTGTTGGAAAAATTCTGGACAGCAATTTTGAGAAAATAAAATGGTCCTCATCACAGACTGCTATTGGTGAAACTGTTGTCCGCTTTGATGGGCGCATTTCACCAAAATTACATGAAAAAATGGATGTTGCGCTTTATCAGTTGCTATTGATGATGGTAAACCATGGCATATTAGCACCTGACACTACCAAAGAGAAACTCACACAGATGTTAGCAGCATTTCATCGTCTTCCGCAGACTCTGGGTGAAGCCAATCGTGTTGATTTTGAGAAATATCAACACGTCAAAACGGGATTATTGCCTCGAGCCATCGACTGCCAAAAATTATCTGCTGCTACCGGAGTAAATGTTTCTCCAGAATGGAATGCACAAGCTGAAGAGTGCATAAAAATATTTGAATCCGTCGTACGTGATTCTATCAAGACTTACTTTTGGACGCCAGGTTCACAAGTTTTTATAGAATGGAAAATAAGCAACAACAAAAAGAGTTTTGCTCTTTCTCAATTCGGAGGAGATGGACTCCCCAATCTCACGTTTAATGATTTTTTGAAAGCAATTACTAGCGATTAAGCAACCGCCATAATAGTGAGGCAGTTTTATGCAAGAGCATATGAGCGAACAGGCGGTAGCAGCCATGCGGGAAGAAGCCAGTGAAGAAACACACTCTGTTATCAAAGCGCTGGAAAACGACTACCCAGGAATCTCAGAAGGATTAGCAACTGCCTTGGGAGCAGGGACAGGGGCAGCAGGATCATTCGCCGCGCTCACCTTTCTTGGGGTTTCAGGACTCTCCGCTGCGGGAATAACCTCAGGCTTGGCTGCTGCTGGTGCCCTTGTAGGTGGAGGGATGGTTGCTGGAATTGGGGTGCTGGCAGCCCCTGTAGCCGCGCTTGGCGTACTTGGCTACGCCTTAGCCAAAAAGCATAAGAATGCCAAACTTGCTGCGGCACTGGGTACGGCCATTGAGAAGCTGTTCAACATCCAAACTCGGCTTATGAAAAATGCCGAATACTTCAAGGATGAAATAGCAACAATCAAGGCAACGATAGAATTTTTGAAGGCCAAGCAGGCCTAACGGACGCAACCATGCCGTACCAGAAAGAGCTCAAAGCTATTTGTCTGCTTCAGGATCGGGGTGAGAAGATTGATGATTGCCATCACGACATGGCTGCCGACCTGGTCACATTGCGCAACGAGCTGACAATACTTACTGGAAGCTCAGTCAATGCCACGCCGGATGTGCTCCAAGTGAAAGAGTCAATTCTTGCCCAATGGGGTACTCACAAGCCGTTGCCACAAGAGGAAGTGACGAACATTTACTCCATGGCAGAGCAGCTTTACCCAAAGGCCATCAGCCTTACGGATGTGCTGAACAATGCTGAGTTTGCAGAAGCCCAAGCCCGCTATGATGCACATATAGCCAGCTTCAACCAGCGCTATGGCCTTGATGGTTGGGACTATGCCATTGCAGGTTGCTGTGGATTGTTTGCAGCCATGTTGGATATTCTGTGTGTCAGAGCCCCCCTCAAGCCGACTGCCGCTTTCACGCAACAGGCAGACGGAATTTTTAACCGTGCAGTGCAAGAGGCATTCAACAAGCTCATTCCACCCGATTTGAGCAAAAAGCTCAGTGATGCATATACGATTGGAGCTCCAGATTCTTCAGTGATCAGCGACCTTCTGGGAGCCCCAGCAAAAACCATCACTCCAACCAACCATCGTTTGCGCGCGCTGTCGCACGACCCCGTACTAGGCCTCATATTTGGCGTGCTTGATATGCTGCGCAATACCTGCACAGTCGTACACAATGGCAGTATTACGAGCTATTCCAGTACAAAGCCCCCGGTTGGCGGCACGGTTTTTCAGATGATTGGACGAATGTTTGGGCACCTGCTTTCAGACGTGAACGCCCCTTCTGCCAACGGCAACAGGGGGATGGGATTGCCTGCGCCCTTCATGGGCTTGCTGCGCATGTTTGAGAATATCCCTGTTGGTGATTCGAACTTCGGGAAGCAAATCGAATGGATGTACGTTAGAGGCTATGACTTCCGTCAATTCGTAGCAACAAGCATTCCTGTTGCAATTATGGAGGTGCTGCTTCGTGCCTTCTACGTCGGCAAGCAGGTCAAACTATACGATGCTCCTTTTGGACAAACTCTTTTGGACACCGTGCCAACCAGAATGAACCCACGGTTCCGCATACTTCTGGCATTGGCGTTCGGTACATTTAGTGGCGTCAACGCTGGCAGGATGTATATCACTCAAAATCTCCTCAACCTTAACTATGCTTCCTGGATGGGGCTGGCTTGGAACGGCTTCCACGCACTCAAGTGGGCGTTGCTGCAGAAGCATTTTAAGTTATGGGGAGAAATTGAAGCTAAAGAAATCGAACAGCTACAGAGCTATGTTGCACAGCTTGAAGTTCTGGAAATCAAGGCCGCACCACTACCGGTTTGACGCCTATTACTCAAGCACCTCTTGCATACAGTATCACGCGCCATTTATAGGTATAATTCAACACCGAGGAGATACGGGCATGAGGGTTATCTTCCACATATTAATTGCAGTAATTCTGCTCTCAGGCAATGCCTCCGCGGCAAGTAAATCCATGTGCCCCGATAAGGTTTTGGGGACAGAAGCGGTTGAGGGGGTGTATTTAGGAACAGCGTGCGAGGATTTTTGTTACTCGACCATACGACTTCGTAATGGCGAGGACTTAACCTTCCTCTGTGGGGAGGACAATGCCGCCAAGTTTTTCGGGCAGAAAGGGGCACATGTCAAAGCAGCTCTTGAATTGCAGCAATTCTGGAATGAGTTAGGCAATGAATGCTCTCGGCAATATGTATGTAAGGATGGGGGCCCTCTCACCGCCCAACCTCAGACCTTTTCTCTTGATGAATGCATTGATAAAGCCGTTGGTGTGACGGATTCCGTGCTGCAGTGCATCCGACAGGCAACTACTCTGTGGGACAAGCAACTGAACGCCAACTATAAAACCGCACTGTCTTCTCTGGAATCTGAGCAGGACAAGGCCGCGCTCAAAGCTGCCCAACAGGCATGGCTGGTCTGGCGTGACAAGATGGCCATCGCACTCAGAGCACTTGACGGAGGGGGGAGCCTGAGTGCTCTGTCCGCAAATTCTTTCATCCTGGAAGAAACTCAACGACAAGCTGAAAGACTTAAAGCGCAGCAGTAAAAACCCGTTGGATAATTCTGACTAGCTCAAATAACCTGATACAGTTTGCAAAACTTTCTTGCACGATAAAGCCCGCCTCACTTGAGGTCGGGCTTTTCATGCTTCTTTTTTCAAAAATGCTTCTATTGATTATAGCATACATATGCAGCAGCGGAGCTACCGTCCTCTGCGTTGCTCACAGTTCAGAACCACACGAACAGCTGCAGCATATAGCTTTTGACGGCCAGCGTCCAATGGCCGTATACTGGTGGGAATTCAACCTCAAAGTCGGCATGATAAACTGCCCTAGAGCTTAACAAATTCGGCAACCTGTCCATACAATCGGGCCACAAATGATTACAAATTTCCATGCAAAGTATTACGCCCTTGAGTTGATGAAGTCTGGTGGTGCTGGTGTTGATCGCCTTGGACGTGCGTTGTTTGATGCGTGTGTAGATTTGAATCCACACCAGATTGAAGCAGCTCTTTTCGCATTACGCTCACCCATTTCAAAGGGAGTGTTGCTTGCCGACGAGGTCGGCCTTGGCAAGACTATCGAGGCTGGTCTTGTATTATGCCAATACTGGGCAGAACGCAGGCGAAACATTCTGGTTGTTAGTCCCGCCTCGCTTCGCAAGCAGTGGGCACTGGAGCTCGCCGAAAAATTTAATCTGCCATCCATCGTTTTGGATGCAAAAGCTTATAAAGACCAGCAAAAGCTTGGCGTTCTGAACCCGTTCAGGGACAAGCAAATCATCATTTGTTCCATGCACTTTGCCGCCAGCCGTGCGGAAGAACTCAAAGAGATTGCCTGGGATCTTGTGGTTATTGATGAAGCTCACAAACTCCGTAATGCCTACAGGGAAAGCAATCGGTTAGGCCAGCGTATCCGCTGGGCAACTGAAGATCGCAAAAAGCTGCTTTTGACAGCTACGCCTCTGCAAAATTCTCTGATCGAGCTCTATGGCCTTTCGACCTTGATCGATGACCGGCTATTTGGTGATTTGGCATCTTTCAGAACGCAGTACATTAACTATGGTGGCGATATTTCTGGCCTGCGGGAACGCCTGGCCACATTTTGCTGGCGTTCGCTACGCAGCCAGGTCATCGAATTTGTGCGCTACACCGAGCGCAGGCTCATTACCAGACCGTTCAAACCCACAGAGCGGGAACACGAACTGTATGAGGCAGTTTCCAGCTATCTCATGCGTGGCGAAACCTATGCGCTACCATCAGGACAAAAACATCTCCTCATACTTCTCGTCCGAAAAGTTCTGGCATCCTCGCCACACGCCGTAGCGGGAACACTTGAGATCATGCGTGACCGTCTGCTTAAATTGAGAGACGAAGCCAAGCTAAATGCGGACGCTTTGGACCTTTTGATTTCCGGTGAAGAAATTGACGACGATCTCCTCGATGAAATTCTCGAAGACCAGGAGGAGGCCTCCCTTGAGGATGAATCCTCTATGCCCGCGAACGTGCCTGAGCCGCAGAGGAAAAAAGTCGATCTGGAAAAGCTTAATGCTGAAATTAAAGAACTGAATGACTATACTCGCTGGGCTAGAAGTCTTGGCATTGACACAAAAACGAAAGCGCTTCTGACAGCCCTGGATGTCGGTTTTAGCGCTATGGAAGAAATGGGTGCGGCTAAAAAGGTAGTAATTTTTACCGAATCCCGTCGAACTCAAAATTGGCTAAAAGATTTCCTAGAAGGGAATGGGTATGCTGGTCAGGTGTTGACTTTCAATGGCACCAACAAAGATGATGCCTCCGGCCAAATTTATCAGGATTGGCTTGCCGCCAACAAGGAATCAGGTCGTGCGACCGGTTCTCGTCAGGTGGACCTCAGAGCGGCAATTATTGACCGTTTCCGTGATCGAGCAAGTGTGTTGATTGCAACAGAGGCTGGTGCAGAAGGTCTTAACCTTCAGTTTTGTTCAGCCATCGTCAACTTTGATCTGCCCTGGAACCCTCAGCGCATCGAACAACGGATTGGCCGTTGTCACCGTTACGGGCAGAAACACGATGTCGTCGTTATCAACTTTCTCAACGAGCGCAACGAGGCCGACCGGCGCGTCCATGAGCTGCTGGAACAAAAATTCAAGCTGTTTACCGGCGTATTCGGGGCCAGCGATGATGTTCTTGGCTCAATTGAAGCCGGTGTGGATTTTGAACGCCGTATCCTGGAAATATACCAAGGGTGTCGGAGCGAAGAAGAAATTCAATCCGCGTTCGAGAAGCTGCAGGCAGAGCTGGACGAACAGATTCAAACCAAAATGTGCGACACCCGTAAAATATTGCTGGAACATTTTGATGAAGACGTGCACGAACGGCTTAAGGTAAATCTTGCAGGCACACAGGAACGGTTAGACCGCATTGGCAGAATGTTTTGGGCCGTAACCCGGCACACACTGAAAAATCATGCGGAATTTGACGATGCCGTCTGTGCCTTTGCTCTGCACAAAAGCCCGGCTCAGGGCATTGCCACAGGCACCTACCACCTTATTTCCAAACAGCAGTCCAACATACCGGGGCAGTTTTTATACCGCCTAAGCCACCCCCTTGGGGAATATGCCGTGCAAAAAGCCCTGCATGGCCCCTGCCCCTCGGCGCAGGTGGTGTTTCAGGTAACGGGCAATCCCACCCGTATAGCCCTTGTTGAACGGCTAAAGGGCAAAGCAGGCTGGTTGCATTTGCAGCACATGCGGGTAGATTCCTTTGACGCACAGGAATACCTGCTGTTTTCTGCCTTTGATGATGCTGGCAACAGTCTTGACCAGGAAACGTGTGAAAAACTGTTCCACTGCCAGGGGCAAACCCAGCCCCTGACAGCTGTACCCCAGCAGGTACAACACCGCCTTGGACAAGAACAGGAACGCCATGCACTGGCCATGCTTGCCAAAAACCTGGAAGAAAACAATAAACACTTTGCCGAAGCCCGCGACCAGCTTGATAAATGGGCAGAAGACATGGAACTTGCCGCCCAAAAAGAAATTGACGACACCAAACGCCGCATAAAAGAATTGCAGCGCCAGTGCCGCCAGGCCACCACCATGCAGCAACAGCACACCCTGCAGGAAGAGATATCCCGCTGGGAGCGGAAAAAGCGCACTCTGCGTACCCGCATTTTTGACCTTGAAGACGAAATAGCTGAAAAGCGCGACCGCCTTGTGGACTCGCTTGAAAAGCGCATGCACCAAAAATCCACAATTAACCCGGTGTTTACCATACGCTGGACCGTTGTTTAGTTACCATTGAATTATGAAGGGAAACTCCATGCAAGCAACGCATTCTGCCAAATTCCAGGAGCTTGTCTCCAAACTGCGCGAAATTTTTCAAATAGACAGGCCAGACCTGGACTTTGGCATTTACCGCATTTTGAATTCCCGCCAGCAAGAAATTAACGAATATCTGGAAAAAAAACTGCCCGCAAAGGTGGCTGCTTCCCTTGCCGCTGGCAACACAGCCAATATTGAAAGCGTGCAGGAAGAACTGAAAAAAGCCATTGATAAGGCCGCTGCCCTTGGCGTTGCGGCAGAAAGCGTGCCCAAGGTGTTGGAATTGAAGGCCAAGCTTGCCGCTGCCCGGCAGGGCAGCAGCGAATATGAAAACGCTGTGTTCTCTCACCTGCTCGTCTTTTTTTCCCGCTACTATGAAAAAGGCGATTTTTTAAGCCTGCGCCGTTACAAGGGCGACACCTACGCCATTCCCTACGCAGGGGAAGAAGTGGTGCTGCACTGGGCCAACAAAGATCAGTACTACACCAAAAGCGGGGAAAGCTTCACCAACTACAGCTTCCGCCTGGAAGACGGCAGGCTGGTGCATTTTCGCCTTGTGGCAGCGGACACCGCCAAAGACAACAATAAGGACAATGAAAAAGAACGCCGCTTTACCCTGGTGGAAGCCAAAACCGTAACACGGGTAGACGAGGAAGGCGAAGAATATGAAGAAAACCTTGTGCCTGTGGAAGAAATAACCGGGGATGCAGGCAAGAAGGAACTGGTTATTTACTTTGAATACAAGGCGCAGCCCAAGGGCAGCAAGCAGGAAACCCTTACTGCAGGGGCTGTGGAAACAGTGCTTGGCCATGCCACGGTAAAGGCCCGCTGGCTGGCCCTGGAAAAGCGCACCCCCACAGAAAAAAAGCCCAAACGCACCCTGCTGGAAAAGCACCTTACCGACTACACCGCCAAACACACCGCAGACTACTTTATTCATAAAGATTTGGGCGGTTTTTTACGCCGGGAACTGGACTTTTACATAAAAAACGAAGTGCTGCACCTGGACGATGTGCAAAATGCCAACACCTTTGCAGACATTGAACAAAACCTGCGCATGATACAGTGCCTGCGGGCCATTGCCGGGGAACTTATTGTGTTTTTGGCCCAGTTGGAAGACTTCCAGAAAAAGCTGTGGCTGAAAAAGAAATTTGTGGTGGAAACCAACTATTGCATAACCTTGGACAGAGTGCCACCAAGCCTGTATGCCGAAATTGCCAAAAATGAAGCGCAAATTGACGAATGGGAGCAGTTGTTTGCCGTGCAAGAAGCCCCCGGCTTCACCCGGCCCCTTACCCTACTCTTTTTGCAGGCCAATACCAATCTTGTGCTGGACACCCGCTTTTTTGATGACACCTTTAAAGCCAAACTGCTGACCAGCATAGACAATTTTGACGAGCAGTGCGACGGCCTGCTGGTGCATTCCGAAAACTTCCAAGCACTGAACCTTTTGCAGGAACGGTACAGAGAACAGGTGAAGTGTGTGTACATTGATCCACCGTATAATACGGATGCGTCAGCGATAGTATACAAGAATGGTTATAAGGATTCGTCTTGGATTGCTTTGATGCAAAACAGATTGGATGTTGCCAAAAGACTTATGAGATTAAACGGTATTATTAGTGTTGCAATTGACGATCAAGAAGCTTCATCTCTAGATCATTTATTAAAATCTACCTTTCCCAAAGCGCTTGGAGTTGCAGTTGTGCGCTCTAATCCGCAGAGCCGTAAAGCGAAGGAAAAATTATCGCCTGTCCATGAATATATGTATTTTTTTGGATGTGGTGATGAAGCTACCCCTGCAACCATAGGTTCCACAGAGGGGAAATTATCACGATATCCCCATACAGATCAGCTAGGTCAATATGCGTGGATGAATTTTATTCGTTCTGGGAATAATGACCTAAGAACCGATAGACCAAAACTTTATTATCCGATCGCTGTAACTAAAAGCAATCAAATTCGCATATTGGACATGAAATGGAATGATCCGAGGCGAGAATATATTCTTCTTGAAGAATGTAATGAAGAAGAGACTTTGGTTTACCCAATAAAAAAAACAGATCAAGGCACAATTGAAAAAAGGTGGCAAAGAGGCCATAAGCGTGTTTCTGAGGAATATGGCGAGTATCGAGTACGAAGAAACGAGCAGGGAGAAATTACTATTGATTTCAAGACTCGTATGGATACTACGGCAGCCCCATCAACATGGTGGGATAAGAGTGAATATGCCTCTGCCAACTATGGTGCAACGGAACTTAAGGGGCTTTTTGGAGATAAGCCATTTGATTTTCCAAAGGCAAAACAACTAGTCATTGACGCATTAAAAGCCTCTGGCATTGAAGCAGCACATGACGTAACGCTGGACTTTTTCGCAGGCTCCGGCACAACAGGTCATGCCGTTATCAACCTGAACCGGGAAGATGGCGGCAAGCGTAAGTACATTCTAGTGGAAATGGGCGACTACTTCAACACCGTACTCAAACCCCGCATTGCCAAGGTGGTGTATGGCAGCGAGTGGAAAAACGGCAAGCCCGTAGCCCGCAACACGGGTATTTCTCACTGCTTCAAGTACATTCGCCTTGAATCGTATGAAGATGCCCTGAACAACCTGAAGCTGCAACGCAGTGCCATGCAAACCAGTATGCTCGAATTGCTGCCTGAAAAAGTCCAAAACGAATATCTGGTGCAGTATATGCTGGATGTGGAAAGCAAAGGCTCTCTCCTTTCTGTGGAAGACTTTGCCAAACCCTTCCATTACACCTTGAATGTGAGCATAGATTCTGCCGGGGCCTTTGCCCCACGCGCCGTTGATTTGGTGGAAACTTTCAACTACCTGCTGGGGCTTCGGGTTAAGCACATTGACAGCCAAAAAAATCGAGGCTTTGTGACGGTGGAAGGCACCCTGCCCAGCGGGGAAAACTGCCTTGTGCTTTGGCGTGACTGCGAAACACTGGGCTATGAAACTCTTGCAGAACTGTGCGAAAAACTTGCCATTAACCCGGCAGATAGTGAATATGACGTAGTGTACATTAACGGCGACCACAACATTCCCACCGTGCTTGCCCAAACAGCGGCAGAAGGCGGGGGCACCAAAACCCTGAAGCTACGCCAGATTGAAACGGAGTTTCTGGAACGTATGTTTGCGGTGGAGGGGGCATAATGGCTGCACCGCAGAAAAAAAAGGGCACCCAAAAACGCAGCTTTCACCAGGATCTTGTGCTGAACCGCTGGATGTTCGGCTTTTTTATGGGGGGCGGCCTTGCTTCTTTAAAAGTCCGCCTTGGGGCAGACAGGCTGGAAGGACTGGCAGAGGATGGCCAAACACACTACTTTCACGAGCTCACACGCACCTTGATTGAAGTGGATAAAATTCCCCATGCCACTCTGCGCCGTTACGACCTGAACATTGTAGCGCACTGGCTGCGCATTACCCAGCAGCGTAACAAGCAGGAAGGACATGTGCTGCACATGAAGTACTTTCAGTACCTTTCCCTGCTGTTTACCGAAATTTATCTGGACTGGTACTTCAACCACAAGCAGGAAATGCTGGACGGCCTGAATGAAGAGCTTGCCCAATATAATAAAGAAGAAGGTAGTGAAAACTTCAGCCCCTTTGAGGCGGACGACTTAAACAAAATTGCCTTCTGGAATGCCACGGGCAGCGGCAAAACCCTGCTGCTGCATGTGAACATTTTACAATATTTACACTATTTTCAGGCAGGCAACAGCAACATTTGGCCCAGCAAAATTATTCTGCTTACACCCAATGAAGGACTTTCCCGCCAGCACGTGCAAGAAATGCAGCTCTCAGGCTTTTCCGGCAGGCTGTTTGATAAAAACAACACCCTGCCAACGCCAAGCACCATAGAAGTGATTGACATTAACAAGCTTGGCGATGAAATGGGCGACAAAACCGTTGCTGTAGAAGCCTTTGAAGGCAACAATCTGGTGTTGGTAGATGAAGGGCACAGAGGTTCCAGTACCACCGCCGGGGCTTGGTTAAGCAGGCGCGAGGCACTGGTGCGTGGGGGCTTTGCCTTTGAATATTCCGCCACGTTTGGGCAGGCCGTGGCCAAAGGGCTTACTGTGCAGGCAGCTGAAGAAGAAGCCCTGAAAAAACGGGCCAAAATGCTGTTTGAAACTGCCAGCTTGAAAAAACTCACCGAGGCGCAAAAAGCACAGCTTGTGCTTACGGCAGAAGAACAACGTAAGGCCCGCATTGGCGCTACCAAAGAAATTTATGCAAAGTGCATTCTGTTCGATTATTCCTATAAGTTTTTTTATGAAGACGGCTACGGTAAAGACTCTCTCATTCTGAACATGGCTGGCAAGGCGTATGAAAGTGAAGACAACGCAAAAAAGTATTTCACCGCCTGCCTGCTTGCTTTTTACCAGCAGCTTTGGCTGTGGGACACCCACGGGGAAAGGCTGCGCGACATTAATGTTGAAAAGCCCCTGTGGGTGTTTGTGGGCAACACCGTTTCTGCAGAAGATTCTGACATTATGGAAGTGGTGAACTTTTTTGCATACTTCCTGAATAATGATGCCCTTATAACAACCTGGCTGGCAGACCTTGTGGCAGATAAAGCCCACATACTGGACGCCAAAGGCAACAACATTTTCCTTGGGCGTTTCACACCGCTTATGGGCTTTATGGAAAAGCCGGGAGCCCTGTATGCCGACATTCTGCGCCGGGTGTTCAATGCCCCTGCCCGGCAACGCCTGAAGTTGGTGAACATAAAAAACAGCAAGGGCGAGCTAGCCTTGCGGGTGGGCGGTGCAGACCCCTTCGGGCTTATTAGCATTGGCGATGATTCTGGCTTTTTCAAACTGGCTGATGAACAAACCGATTTTGACCAGGAGCAGGACGAATTTTCTGAAGCCCAGTTTCACAGCATTAACACCACCACAAGTAAAACCAACGTGCTTATTGGTTCACGCAAGTTTACCGAGGGCTGGAGCAGCTGGCGCGTAGCAACAATGGGCCTATTGAACATGGGCTCTAGCGAAGGCTCGCAAATTATCCAGCTTTTTGGGCGTGGTGTGCGCCTTAAAGGCAAAGGCTTTTCCCTGAAGCGCACATTGGAGCATGAACGCCCCAAAGGCACCCATGTGGACAAGTTGGAAACGCTCAACGTGTTTGGTGTGCGGGCAGGGTATATGGCAGCCTTCAAAGACTATTTGAAGGAAGAAGGCATTACCCCCAGTGATGAAATTCTGGAGCTGGATTTTCCCACGCAGCCCAACCTGCCTGCTGCCAAGCTGAAAACCCTGGCCCTGAAAGATGGCTACAAAGACAACCAAAAAATGGGCTTCAAGCGCACGCATTTTCCCTGGCTATATGAAGTGCCTGCAGAATTCCTGGGAAAAATCAAACAACCGCATGTGCTGCTAGACCTCTACCCAAGGGTGGAAGCACTGGGTAGCAAGGGGGCCAGCGCCCACAGCAGCAATGATGCCCGCCACAAAGGCAAGCTAGATCCTGCGCTTTTTAGCCTGTTCGACTGGGACAGCCTGTATCTTGTCCTGCAAGACTATAAAATGCAGCGTAGTTGGAGCAACCTGCGGCTGAACAAGCAGAAGCTTTATGATTTTTGTGTTGCCTCGCAAGACTGGTATACTCTTTTGATACCCCAGTCAGAGCTAGAAATTACTGTCTTTGCCGATGTGAAAAAGCAGGAAGGTATTTTGCGCCAGCTTCTGGTGGACTATACTGAGCGTTTTTACAAGGCCCTGAAAAATGCCTATGAAGGCCAGTTTTACGATATAACCCATGTGACTGAAGAGCATGGTTCCATGCTGCACCTGTACCAGTTTGCCATTGATAACACAGACACGGGCAAAGAATACCTGGAAAAATTGAATAAGTTAAAAGAACTTGTGACGAATGGGGAGATTGGTGAAGCCAGCACATGGAATGCACCACACATGGTGGCCATAAGCTTTGACAGACACTTGTATTACCCATTGCTTTCATTGGAAGATAAAGAAGCCGTGCCCTTAAAAATGCGGCCCCTTGCCTTTGATGCCCCCAGTGAATGGGAATTTGTAAAGGCGCTGGAAGCCTTCTATGCTTCAGCACACGGCAAGGCATGCCTTAAAGGCTACAGCCTGTATTTACTTCGTAACGCCGCCAGCGAAGAAAAAGGCCTTGGCTTTGCCCTGGCTGGCAACTTCTACCCAGACTTTTTACTGTGGCTGGTGGACGATGCCACAGGCAAACAGTGGCTAAGCTTTGTAGACCCCAAGGGCTTGCGGCAACTTGACCTTTCCGACCCAAAACTTGGTCTGTATCAAGAAATTAAAGTACTGGAAGCCAAATTGCACGCCGAGGCAAAACCAGGCGATGCCCCGCTGGTTCTAAACGCCTTCATTCTTACACCCACGGAACATAAAAACCTGCTGAACCTTGCCAGCACTACCACCAAGGCAGACCTTGAAAACCGCCATGTTCTGTTTATGGAAGACGGCGACACCGTATATTTGCAAAAAATGTTCGCAAAGATTTTAGAGTGAGGGGGGAAGAGGCAGTAAATCGTTAGTGGATAACGGAAATTTTTCAGGTGACGGGGCTTTGATTGTAGTTCTGTGAAGAGCAGGAGCTGTATTCTGTTGACCTTCCACCCGAAAAGTATGCCATTAAAAAGTTAGTGTCCCTGACATAGGTGCACAATAATGGAACAACGTTATTCATAAATTTTAAAAAACATATTACTCTTTTGAGAACACCAGAGTAATGCTTCAGATCATCCTAATAGCCCTGTCCAGCACTAAGCTGGGCAGGGCTTTGTCGTTTTGCTATCTAAGGAGGATGCCCATATGAACCAATACCAATCAGAAAACATCACAGATCTGGCCAAATCTCTACTTGATGTGCAGCGAACCGTGCAACCTGTTACAAAGGATGCTGAAAATCCTTTCACCAAAAGCTGGTACGCCAGCCTCAACAGTGTCATGGACGCCTGCCGCGATGCGCTCATCGAAAACGGCATCTGGTTGTGCCAGTACCCTGTGCCTGTTGAACAGCCCAACACCATAGGGCTGGTCACCAAACTGACGCATGCAGAGTCAGGGCAGTGGCAAAGCTCTCTTGCAGTGGTTCCTCTGCCTAAGGCCGATCCGCAGGGCATGGGATCGGCAATTACCTATGCCCGCCGCTACGCTCTAACCGCCATGTTGGGCATGGTAACTGAAGATGACGATGGCGAAGGGGCTAAAAATGGCAAAAAATCGCCTACACGGCAAAAATTACCCGTAATCACCCCTGAGTCACAAAAAGAGCGACAATGCAACTCATCCACCACAAACAATATTTCAGGCCCCTCAAATCGCCTGTCAGCCAGTCTTGAAAGCCTTCCACCGCTTGAAGGCATCACCTACCAGCAAGTTACAGCCCAGGACGGACGCCCTTGCATCATTGCCACCGGCAACACGCAGGCCAAAAAAGAATTACTGACCGGTTCGGGCTTCCGCTGGAACCCGCAGAGAAAATTGTGGTGGAAGTATGTTGATGCCGCATAACAAAAATCAAAAGACCGAGCGAGAGGGCTGCCTGATGGCGGCCCTCTCGCTTTTATGGAGACTAAACCATGGAACAGAACCGCACAGAAGGATTACGGGCGTTAATTCGGCAAGGCCTGCAAGCCGTTGCCCACAAAGACACACTCGCCCATCTGGGCGACCGCTCCAGCTATGTGGGAATGAGTGATATCGGCCAACACTGGGAATGCCCCCGGGCGGCACTAGCCAGAAAGGTGCTCCCCACCACAAATAGCCTGGAACGCCTGCTTACGTTGCAACGCGGGCACTGGTTCGAATCCGGGGTTGGGCAAGCTCTGGCATCGCAGGGCCTGCATGTATTGCCCCAGCTTGAAATCAGCTGGCAGCATCAGGGTGTACCCATCAAAGCTCATCTTGATTTTGTGCTGGTATGGGATGCGCCCGTTAATGCCATACGGATTCTGGAAGTTAAAAGCACCGACAAGCTGCCCGACATACCGCACGATTCCCATCTGCTGCAACTGCACGGGCAAATCGGCCTTTTGGTAAAAGCATGGAACAAGCCCGTTTTCAGTCTTCGTGCTGAGGACGGCACGATTCTGCATGACAAAATGACCTTCCCTCAACTTTGCCGTGCCCAGCTTGGTCTTGAGATGCCCCCAATTGCTGCCGAGGCAAGCGTGGAAGCGTGGTTGCTCTGCCTTTCCATGAAAGAGGTTAAAGCATTCGGCCCCTATGGCTTTAATCAGGCCATGCTGGATACGGCCCTTGACCATGCGGCGCAGCTTTGGGGCGAGCTTACAGCATTCCGCGCCGGGCACATAACCCTAGCACAGGTGGATTGCGCTCAAGGGTTTTACCCATTGTGCTCGTACTGCGAACACAACGGTGGCTGTCCCAAATTCCCGCAGGGCGTGCAAATGCCCCAATGGGAACCAGCTCTGGAAAAGCTGGCTGCCCTCAAGGAGCAGCGCACGGCCTTAGGTAATGAAATCAAAGAAATGGAGACTGTGCTTAAGCTGGTCCACCGCCAGGCTGGCACGCGGGATTGGGTAGACACGGGAAATTACCGATTCCGCATGTCAGTGGCAGCAGGTCGGACCACGTTAGACAAGGATGCTTTGCGTGAGAAATTGACCGAGATTCTTAACGCTGAGCACCTGAGAGGCATCGACGTGGACACCTTGCTGGCCTGTTGCGAGCGCACTGGCTCACCTTTCGAAAAATTGAGCATTTCGCCCATAAACTGAACTTCGGGAGATCTACATGGGATATTATTCTGACGTGGCCCTGTGCCTGACAAAAAATGGCATGAATCGGTTAAAAACAGCTCTTGCAGAGGCAGAAAAGAACAATCCCGACAACTTTGCAGCAATCAAAATGCTCATCGGTGGCAAACCCAACAAAATCGATGAAGGCTCAGGCTCCGTTGTCTTTCTGTGGGAAGGGGAAAAGTGGTACGATGAATTTGATGAAATCGCCTTTGTTGGCAAGCTCATGGACAACTTGCCCCACGAAGACTTCCTGTTCATCCGTATTGGCGAAGATTATGACGACATTGAAACTCGCGGTAGCTTTCGTGGCAAACCGTTTGGGATATATGTGGAAAGAAAAATCGCATTTGCGTGATTATTGCGGATAACGGCGGGCGGTATGAAGAACACGAAGTATCTGTACTTCCGATTTCACGACGCGGTATGCAATAAAATACGAAAATTCTGTCAGAACAAGCTCACGAGTCCCTGCGACCCTGCCAGCCCTTCCTCGTGAAGGCAGGGAGGCAAGGCTTTGCCCAGCATTCCATACGCATTGGGCTATTTGTTTCCCTGCATCTGAGTCCTTTTCAGCTAAATACGCCGCTATGCCTTCCAAATCCTCAATGGCTAGAGCGAGCCACCGCACAGGCCTATTTTGCATGAACGCCCCAACGAGCAAAGGCGTCCGTTACCTCTTGGTCAGAAGCAAACTTCCCCTCATCTGCCTGACGAACGCCTTCCTGAATGGCCTCTATCTGCCAAGACTGTTCGGCCACATATTGCCTTACCGCCTCTGCCACCAACCATGAACGAGAACGTGACGTAGCAGCGGCAAGCTTTTCAAGCTGCGCCTGCGTATCCGTATCCAATCGTGCCGTTACCGTAGACATGGGAATCTCCTTTGTCTTCATTGTGTACATTCAAGTTAAACGTGTCAATAGAACACACAGGAGAAGTGATGCACACCAATCTTACTTCTGGCCTTGACTCTCTTCAACCCACCGACCTTGATGCCGGGCAGGTTTTCAGCGGCAAGCCCTCTGGTACCACGGTCAGGGGCTACGCCGTTCCTTCGGCCTACACCCCGGCTATTGACCCTGACTATATCTTCCATGAATCGAGCCGCGATGTTGTGGTCTGGCTTCTCAACCCACAAGAACCGCTTTACGTATTTGGCCCCACAGGTTGTGGAAAGACCAGCTGCATCAAGCAGCTGGCAGCCAGACTTAACTACCCTGTCTTTGAGGTTATCGGACACGGGCGGCTGGAATTTGCCGACTTGGTTGGTCACCTGGCAGTCAAAAACAGCAACATGACCTTTGAATACGGCCCGCTTGCGCTTGCAATGCGTTGCGGCGCACTTTTGCTGCTGAATGAGATCGACCTGACATCCCCTGAAATTGCAGCAGGCTTGAACAGCGTGCTGGACGGCTCCCCCCTGTGCATAGCGGAAAATGGCGGCGAACTGATTGTGCCGCACCCCTTGTTCCGTCTGGTTGCCACGGCCAATACCAATGGCGGTGGCGATGACACCGGCCTCTACCAGGGCACCCAGCGGCAGAACCTTGCCTGGCTGGACCGCTTTACCATCTGCGAAGTGGGCTACCCTTCTGCCGATGTAGAAAAGAGTCTGCTTGCCCAGCGATTTCCTTCGCTGCCCGAATCGTTGTGCGCCACCATGGTGGACTACGCCAATGAGGTTCGCAAACTGTTCATGGGCGAGTCCTCTACCAGCAATCTGACCAATACCATTGAAGTAACATTCTCCACGCGCAGCTTGCTTCGCTGGGGTGATCTGACCGTTCGTTTTCAGCCGCTGGCCCATCGCGGCATACAGCCCGTCACCTATGCTCTTGACCGTGCTCTGGCTTTCCGCGCAAGCCGTGAAACTCGCGCCATGTTGCATGAATTGGCTCAACGCATGTTCCCGCAACTAGTGGAGACTGAAGGTCTCAACGCTACATCTTCCGATAAATCAATGTAGGAGGTTATAATGACACAACTTGTTTCTGACATCCGCATTCTGGACAACTTGCTGGCCCTCAACCTCAGCGTCAGCTTGTGGTCGGCTCGTTGCAAGATGAGCCAGGAGGACCTGGGCGGTGCAGATCTGCCCCCTGAAGACCTGGCATCTCTGGGATCAAAGCGCATTGCCGACCCGGAAAACCTCAATGTTTTCGGCACGCTCAAGGCCCGCGCCTTCAACTACCTTGACCGTCATGGGGTACGGTTCATGTCTGGCTGGGCCATACCTGAAGAAAAGGCTGGCGAAATCGTACAGGAGCTGCTCAACATCCGCACCGTATTCCAGAAAGAAAAGGAAGCGTTCCTGGCTGGCTACGACCAAAATGTGCAAGCATGGATTGAGAAGCACCATCAATGGGGCGAAATCATCCGCAACTCCATCGTGGGACCGGACTATGTACGCGCCCGAATGGATTTTCGTTGGCAGCTGTACAAGGTAGCTCCTCTGGAACAGCATGCGGACAATACAGCAGTGCTTGAAGCCGGTCTTGCTGAAGAGGTTCACGGTCTTGGTGGTACCCTGTTTGATGAGGTGACCAAGTCGGCTGGCGATATATGGCGCAGGGTTTACCACGGCAGAACGGAAGTGACCCACAAGGCTCTTTCGCCACTGCGAACCCTGCATGCCAAGCTCACGGGCTTATCATTTGTAGAGCCACATGTGGCCCCAGTGGCTGACATCGTGCAGGCTGCTCTGCTGCGCATGCCCAAGAAGGGCAACATCACCGGCACAGATCTGCTGTTGTTGCAGGGTCTGGTTTGCCTGCTCAAGGACAGCGCGGCGCTTGTGGCTCATGCCCAAAAGGTTATTGAAGGATATGGCCCAGCCTCTGTATTAGATGCGCTGCTGGCTGGTCCGAGCATCATAGTTGAACAGGATGACAGCACGATGCAGGCAGATGGTGCTGTTGATGAAGAATATGACGAGCCCATTCTGCCCGACATCACCGAGGCGGACAGCCCGTTGCCGCATCCTGCCATCCCAAGCCTGGGCCTGTGGTAATATCAAAAATTCATTGAATAAGGCTAACGCTATGGCTAGCCTCAAGGAAAGGGAGCTCATGCCACAAGTATCAACCAGACGGACAAGGTTCGCCAGCCAGATGGATACGGACCTCTATGAATGCCTCAAAACAATTGCTCGACAGGAAGGCCGTCCTATTGGGGCAGTTCTAGAAGATGCTACACGAGCATTCATTGAAAATCGCAAGGAAAATATTGCACAGAAGAGCGTACTTGATGCTCTTGATAAAAGCATGATTGAACACGATACGCTTTATAAAAAGTTGGCAAAATGAATCGAACTTACCTCCTGCCCGCAGGGCGACATACTACGGTGGCAAGCGATTGGCGAAATCTTGTAGAAATACAAAACAAACCCAAACAGAAGCCCGGCAGAAATGTCGGGCTTTCTTATTGAGCGGTACCATGATTCGTACAAAAGACGTTCTCAGCTGCCTGCCGCTTGTGGCGTCCATTTTGGGTGATCGCTACGGGGTGCAGGTTCGTATCGGCGGCAAGGAGGCATGCACCAACGGTAAGATCATTCACTTGCCCTCATTGCCTATGGATTGTGAGCCTGAATTGCTGGCACTGGCCAAGGGCTTCACAGACCATGAAGCGGCCCATATACGGTATACAGACTTTGGCGCGCTGAAAGCTGCTACCCTTGACCCGGTAACCTTTCATTTGTTCAACTGCCTTGAGGACTGGCGCGTTGAAAAGAAGCTGTCAGGCATTTTCCCTGGCTGCCGGAAAAACCTGAACTGGTTGATACGACGATTCTTTGTAGAACGAGCACAGCCAAGGGCCGGGGATGATTCCCCGGCCCTTGCGGTTTTAGACTATGTGCTGCTGACGGTGCGAGTCTGGGATGTGGACGAAGTGACCCCGGCACGCCAATACGCGGCAAGCATTATGGTGCAGCATTTCCCCGGTCTGAAAGAGGCTCTGGATGCCATCTTGGTCAAGGTCTACATCCATTGCCCGGATACAGCGGCAGCAGTCGGATATGCTCAACAAATTGCCATGTGCATCCGGCAGTGGGAACCATCACAGCAACGACGCAAGCCCCACGAAAACACCACGCAAAACAAACGAATCCACGGCGAATCACTGCGCAAAGGCAACACAAACCATAAAGACTCTGAGCATTGGGCTACAAAAAAGCCCAACGATTCTACCACGCATATTAAGCGACAGGGGCATCCCGCCCATTCGCCTGAAGCAGTAGCTCCACTGCAGGCCTTAAGCGCTTTACCGCTCAAGGCCCTTTTCCATGCGGAGACGCAGGATCTACCCCAGAACATCGGGGAAATCATGGCCAGTGAGCTTGCCAAATACAGCGTGGAGTCCGCAGGCGACACTCTGAGCGTTGCTGTGGAAGGCATCCGACAAACAGCCCCCTTGCCTGCAGAACAAAAACTGCAAGCACTTCAGGCTAGCATCGCCCTGCGCACACGCCTGCAAGGCTTTCTGCAGGCGCAAACCTACAGACGTTGTATCATTGGGCGCAGAGGCAAACTCCATACCAGTTCTCTGTACCGCCTGCAGGTTGGCAATACTCGTGTTTTCCAAAAAGAATCAGAACAGCGGGGCGTTAACACCGCTGTCCACATCCTGCTGGACGTAAGCGGCAGCATGGCTGGCGCACCGATTAATCTCGCCAATCGGGCCTGCTTTGCCTTGGCAAAGGCGCTGGGGCACATTCGTGGCGTGAATCCGGCAGCGACTGCCTTCCCTGCTACCGCAGGCACGAACTCTGTATTTCCCATCATGCGGCACGGGCAGGCGATGCCAGACTTGTTCGATAGTCGAGCTTCTGGCGGGACACCGTTGGCTGAGGCTTTATGGTGGGTGCTGCAAACCATGCTGCCCCTCAAAGAGCAGCGTAAAATAATCTTGGTTATCACTGATGGCATGCCAGACAATTCGCAGGCTGCAAACAACGCCATAGGGGTGGCGCAAAAACTTGGCTTTGAAGTTTATGGTATTGGCATCAGGAATGAGCACATAACCTTCCTTCTGCCGCACACCAGCAAGGTGGTCAACGACTTGCCCGACCTGGTGCCTGCCATGTTTACCATACTGCAGGTTGCATTACTGAAAGGAGCTAAGAATGACTGAAAATAATCCTGTCAGCAGTCTTGACGCCTCAGCATGGCTTGTCATTGCAATTGCCCTGCTAAAAGCTGCAAAGGCTATTTGGGATGAATTGAAGGATTAAATATTGAGGATTACGCCCAGTAATATGGTATTAATTGGGCCTTACTGGGCATAATCCTTAAGATTTTATCGTCAGCACTCTTGATCTGCTATACCCTAGAACAAATTTGGAAGCATCACACTTGGAGTCTAATTCTCAGGCAGACACTTTTCCTCAAATTATTCCAGCTTTAAAAATAAGCTACGAACTTTGCCTATCAACCACGATGTCAACTTCCATATCGAGCGAAGAATGAACACGCGTGTCCGTCGCTCTAACATAATAATGCGGCGAAACAAGTAGAGGCAACGTCGAGTTTCCTCTCCGGTTCGTTCTGACATCTTAATTAGCTTAGCGGTCGCATTTGCAACTTTACCTCCAATAACTATAGAGAAAAAAATGTAGAACAGCCAACGGTACTGTTTGTCTCGCAGACATACTTGTTCATTTTCAATTAGTTTATCATGAATAGCGCTCAATCTAATAATGTTCGGCACGAGAAGTTCACTTGCCAACGCAATAGGAATCTCAGGTGAGTATGAATTTTTTTCACCATCTAAATTTTCTGGTAAAGCCTCTGCCACGGCAATGGGTGTGGGCTTGCAGCTAGTTGTAATAGAGTATCGCAACGTTCCGTGCCCAAGATCAATCACGGGACACTGTAGGCGATTGTAGGCTGCAATCTCGGTTCGAATTTTACGAATTTCTTCTAGAGACGCGTCGGAGGTACCGTCCCCGTATATTTGAGCAGTAGATTTTGGCGCCAAGCCCGGTAAACATTTAGTGGCACTGGAGTAAGCATAGTCATACAATCGAAACTGAACGGCATTAGCCCATTTACATGAGGGACTAGCGGCATCACCGTTCTTCAAACACCAAGCATCATATAGTTCAACTTGCCGTAAAAGATAAGAACTCGTCTGGCTGATTTTTTCGATAGTTTGATCAAGCTCCCGTCGATGTTGATTCATTTCAGCATCAGCCACAAAAAAAATCCCAGCCAAAATTGCTGCGACACACCACACATGATCGTATGCATGCCAAAAGCCATCTTTAAATGTAAAAATATCAACTAGTAAAATCGTTATGGCCCACCCCGACAGCAGACCGAAAAGAAGCAATGAAACTGTCCCCAAAGGGGCACCAAGTATCCCCGTACCATCAATAGTAAAATTTTTTGGAACCCAACCGGTGCTAGGCCATATATCACAGATCCCCAGCAGCCCAGGCAATATAAGCAAAATGGCGATAGACATTAAGCCGATTTTTCGCTGCAAGACATAACCTGCAAAAAATAGAAGTAGTGAAAGAAAAATCGCATAAATGAACAATACTAAAAAACATGCTAGCGCGACCTCAGGAGGAGTTGGTGCTGATGTAGCACCGGGCATGGGAAGTAGTATGCTTTGGTGCATTCCAAGGCCGCTTAAGTTCTGTGCAATGCTCCAAGCACCGGAAATCAGCATTGTATAATATGGATATAGAAAAAATTTCAACATAAATTTATGATAGTTACAAGTTATTTAAAAAATCCACTGTCAATAATTATATTAATTTATATCTAGATAGCTATTTTTTCAATAACATATTTTTGGGGGGAAGGGCATATTCCAGTATCGATAGGTTGTTGAAGTTGTATGCCGCTGCTATCTAGATTTTCACGTAAGTCACAGCTACTATGGGGTCACAAACGGGGTCACAAGCCTTCGTGGACAAAAAATAAATTACAACGATTTCAGACTGTTGAAATTCCACATATCAAATGGTGCCGAGTCTCCCCTTCATCATCTTTTAAGAGTCGTTACAAGCAACCGCCTGTAACGACTCTTCGTTTGGCTTGTGCCCAGCATAGACACCTTACAAAAACCCGCCTGACCCTCCCGCCAAAAAATATGCCATCGCCAACAACTAGGATGATGACAAAAAATCAACCCCTGCACACCTTAATTGCACAATGTTTCGGTAACGAATCTTGTCCCAAGTGAGCCATACTCTGTCCTCATCGTTCAAAGGTCATAGCCTTCAAGGATTGCTGAAAGGCAAGGTAACTATAGCTTCTCTCCCATAAGAATCAGAAACGACAGAAACCCAATCATCGTCCGGCAGCGTAGCGACCACCTCAGTCAGCACGAGACCTCCGGGGCAGGTCCCTCTGACCCAACTTCAAAAATCACAGATGACGAAAACGAGACAGAAGAGCTGCTTGGACGAGATTGTGAGCATTATCTGGCCAATGGGAACAACACTTGAATCCGTTGCTGCACAACACCAGGGAGTCGGGTTAAGGCCCCCTCCTTCACTCATGCTATGTAGTCTTAATGATCTTTCTGCGCCAAGACGCAGGAACGAAACTGCTGCACCAATGGAGTGGAAAAAGCGGTATTTCAGGCGGGCAAGATTGAATTGGTCTGCTGCGGCCTGATGGCAGTCAGGCCGCAGCAGACCATGACTGAGGAGCTAGCGGAGGAGGCAGGGAAGTTTGGGGTTAAATGTCCAGCCAGGGATAAGCTGCTGCATGGTCACGGAATCGTCACGAGCACCAAGGCACTGCTTTTTATAAAGATCGTGTGCGGCTTCCAGTTGCGCCATATCCAGCTCAATGCCAAGACCCGGCGCATCGGGAACGCGGATATTGCCCTGACGGATGGGCAAGGGTTCCTTGGTCAGGCGCTCGCGCCCTTCCTGCCAGATCCAGTGTGTGTCGATGGCTGTGACCCGGCCCGGGGCGGCAGCGGCAACGTGCGTAAACATGGCAAGCGAGATGTCAAAGTGGTTGTTGGAGTGCGAGCCCCAAGTTAGGCCAAAAGTATCGCACATCTGCGCCACGCGAACAGAACCTTCCAGCGTCCAGAAGTGCGGGTCGGCCAGGGGGATATCCACCGACTGCAGCATGATGGAGTGGGACATCTGCCGCCAGTCTGTGGCAATCATGTTGGTTGCCGTGGGGATGCCCGTGGCACGGCGAAATTCTGCCATAACCTCGCGGCCAGAAAAGCCTTGTTCCGCCCCACATGGATCTTCCGCATAGGCCAGCACGTCCTTGGCTGCGCTGCAAACCCGCACGGCTTCTTCCAGCGACCATGCACCATTGGGGTCAATGGTCACACGCGCCTGCGGAAAAGCCTTTGCAATGGCTGCGGTGGCTTCAATTTCCTGCTCTGCACTCAGCACGCCGCCCTTGAGCTTGAAGTCTTCAAATCCGTAAACATCGTGCGATGCCTGGGCAAGCCGGGCGATACTTTCAGCGGTGATAGCCTCCTGGTTGCGCAGACCATACCAGCTGTCTTCGCCCTCGTTTGAGCGGTCGTAAGAAAGATTAGTCTTTTCTTTGTCCCCAACATAGAACAGATATCCCAGCACCTTGACCGTGTCGCGCTGCTGACCATCACCCAGCAGGGCCGCCACGGGAAGGTTAAGAAACTTGCCCAGCAAATCCAGCAGGGCAGCTTCGATGGCTGTTACCGTATGGATGGTCGTGCGCAGGTCAAAGGTCTGCAATCCGCGACCGCCAGCATCCCGCTCGGCAAACCGAGTGCGAACCGTGCGCAGGATGTTGCGGTAATCGCCAATGCCTTTGCTCACAACCAAGGGGATGGAGTCTTCCAGCGTCTGCCGTATTTTTTCTCCGCCCGGCACTTCACCAATGCCGATATTGCCAGTATTATCCGTAAGAACAACAACATTTCTGGTAAAGTATGGCCCGTGCGCACCGCTGAGGTTCAGCAGCATGCTGTCGCGTCCTGCAACAGGGTACACCTTCATATCTGTAACGCGGGGAGATTCAATATTCATGGCAATTCCTTATGTATGGAGTTTGCATATTATTTCCGGATATGGCCTGTGAGTAGATTGCTATTATGTAATGGGGGCCGGATTGAACAGGGCCAGATCATTGTAAAGCCCCCATCGGTCGGTGCAGGTCTGGCGTTTTCCGCTGGCAACATCAAGAATCATATTGAACAGATCCTCGCCGCACTGATCAATGCTGCTAGCTCCGGTTGCAATACCGCCAGCGTCAAAATCCATCAGGTCGTGCCAGCGCCGTGCCAGTTCGGTGCGCGTTGCCACTTTGATTACTGGCACTTCACGCAACCCGTATGGTGTGCCGCGGCCAGTAGAAAAAATGTGCAGATTCATGCCCGCCGCCAGTTGCAGCGTACCGCAAACAAAATCAGATGCGGGGGTTGCGACATAATAAAGGCCAGCGGCATTTTGCGGCAACTGCTCACCCGGCGAGACAACCCCAACGATGGGAGCACTGCCAGACTTGATCAACGAGCCCATGGCTTTTTCGGTAATATTGTTAAGGCCGCCCTTTTTGTTGCCCGGCGTGGTATTGGCGCTGCGGTCAACACCACCGGCGGCAAGATAATCATCATACCAGCGCATTTCGCGTATGAGGCCCTGCGCCACCTCCGTCGAGGCCGCACGCGCCACAAGCTGATCTATGCCGTCGCGCACTTCTGTTACTTCTGAAAAAAAGGCCGTACCCCCGGCGCGCACAATACGGTCAGCCGCAGCCCCAAGGGCCGGATTGGCCGTAATGCCCGAAAAGGCGTCTGACCCACCGCACTGCATGCCCACGCGCAAGCCGGAAGCAGGGCATGCTTCACGCTTCCGCTTGTCCATCAGCTCCAGCCTGCGGCGCATGGCATCCAGCAGAGCATCCAGCATGGATTCAAAGCCGTGGTATTGCTCGTCCTGAAGGCATACGGTTTCAGGGGTATTGCTTGGCATAAGCTTTTCTGGTGTCAGCTTTTCACAGCCAAGGCTGCACAGCAAAGGCATGCCGCCAAAATTGGGATTACGCAGAATATTGCGCAAGGTGCGGATGGGAATGGGCGCAGCGGGCGCATCAATGGCCACGCCGCAACCATAGATATGATTGATGGCTACGATATCGTCGACATTGGGATAGCGGGGCAACAGCTCTTGCCGGGCCCGCTGTACGGCAACATCAAGCACGCCTGCGGCGCACTGAACGCACGCGCCGATAGCAAGAATATTACGCGTGCCGAAGGTTCCGTCATCGTTGCGGTACCCCTGAAAACTGCGGCCTTCAAGCGGCGAAAAAGCCGGGAAGCTGCGCGGGCAGTATACCAGATGATCCAGCTCTGGCGGTTCGGGCATGCGCATGCGCTGCTCCGAAACCCACATGCCAGCCTGAATGTCCTCAAGCGCATACCCAATGGTTACACCATAGCGGCGCACCACCTGCCCGCTGGCAATGTCAGCCAGCGCGACCTTGTGCCCTTGGGGAATATGTTCCTTGAGGACAGGGCCGTTGACCAGGGCCGCCCCTGGCGGAAGCCCGTCATCGTTAACAATTACAGCAACATTGTCGTCGGGATGAATGCGTACACATAACCCCGGAGTTGCGTTGCTTTGGTTCATGGCGTTCCTCTGCATCCTTGCGGAAAAACCGCAGTTGACTGAGCTGTTCCAACAGAAACCGCCCGTCTCGCCTCTGCCACACGCATTTTCACATACAGCAAGAGACATGCCACAGAGCCATGATACCGATTTTACACAACAATACGGAACATCTAAATAGCTATTGCTCTCAGTGCGACACAAAAACGCAACAAAACATGCAACATCCCGCACCACAAAACACTACAACGCGACATTTTGTAGCATTGCACCACAAATATGCAACACATGGACAAACTACCCACTCAGCCCAATCAACCAAACAGCCAAAATGGCTTACTCAATATTCAGGCGACGCATTTTTCTGTACAGCGTACTGCGGTGCAAACCCAGCACGGCGGCTGCCTTGCCATGTCGTCCACCACAGCGGTAAAGGGCGGCTAAAATCTGCGCCCTTTCATCTGCCGGGCTTGGATCATCAGCAAACGGCACACGGTAGCGTTGGCCTGCCCCCATTATGGGGGCAGGCTGCTGGTTACCGTAGACCAAAGGATGCGCGGCAGCTGGCTGCACGGCATAGCCGAGTTCTTGGCTATCGGCTGGCAACGCCTGCCCGGAATGTTCCGGGTACTGCCAGGTATTGTCTGCCCTGCCAGGCGTTGCCGCAGCCAAAGCATCTGGCGGCTGGGCAGAACTGCTGTTTTGGGCAGACCATCCGCCTCCATGCACCGAGGGCATCACTGGCGCGCCGCCGGGCCATGCCACTGCACAGGGCCGACCAGATGCAACATCTCCCGTGTCGTCCAGAGCAAAGACCTGACGTAGCATGGAAGCCGTAATGGTTTTGCCGCGCTGCCCAACCATAAGGCATTCCAGCACGTTATAGAGTTCACGCACATTTCCTGGCCAGGGGTGTTCTTCCAGCACCTCATAGGCCTCAGCTGTGCAGCGTTTTTCATAACCATGCCGCACAGCAAGCGCCCGCAAAAGGTCTTCTGTAAGCAGCCGGACATCTCCCTTTCTTGCGCACAGGGGTGGCAGGCGCAGCCGCAGCACACGCAAACGGTAGTACAGATCACGCCGAAAGCTACCCTCGGCCACCATTGCTCCCAGATCTCTATTGGTGGCGGCTATGATCCGGACATTCACGGGCAGATACTTGTCGCCACCGAGGCGCATGATGCTGCGCTCCTGCAAAAACCTGAGCAGGCGCACCTGGCCGTAATGATCCATTTCAGAAACTTCATCTAAAAAAAGCGTGCCGTTGTGGGCCATTTCTATCAGGCCAATCTTGCCTTTGCGGTTGGCACCGGTAAATGCGCCTTCTTCGTAACCAAACAGCTCCGACTCCAGCAACGAGGGCGGCAAGGCGGCACAGTTAACCGCCACAAACGGCCCGTTGGCCCAGGGGCTGGCGTTGTGGATGGACTGCGCAAAAAGCTCCTTGCCTGTTCCGCTTTCTCCATAAATCAGCACTGTTGCATCAGACGCGGCAAAACTTGTTGCCAGGCGCTTTGCCTCACGCAGCACGGGCGAACGCCCTGCAATGTCATTGAACCGGTGGATTGCATTAAGCCCCTTGGCTGTCTGCATTTTACGCAGCCTGGCGTCCATTTGCAGAACGCGGTTTGTCTCGTGCATGACAACCATGAACGATGGCGCCGAGCTATCAATGTTACCCGGCATGGGGCTGAGCGTCACAAGAGCGGTTGTGCTGCCAAAGCTGACGACCTCTTCATAACTTTGGTCAAGATTGCCTTCCATCGGCTGAAACTGTGGGAAACATTCATAAAAACTTTTCCCTACCAGGCCATTGGCCTCCAGGCCCATCATGTCGGCGGCAGCGGCATTGGCGTGACAGATGGAGCCTTGGTTGTCCACATGCAGCAGGCCATCCTTGATGCTGTTTACAAGCATGCGCAGGCTGGCGGAACGGCTATGCTCGAGCTGAATGCTGTAGCGAACCTTGAGGGCCTCTTCCAGCGCGCCGCGCACACTGGCGGGATTGGAAAACAGTTTGACCGTGGGCAGGCCCAGCTCCTTGGATATCCTGCACGTCCATTCCCCGCCTACCACCACATCCAGCCCGTCTTTGACGGCTTTTTCCAGCGTGCTTGTGATGTCGGATTCGTTCCCCGCAATCTTGTACAGGTGCATTTCCACGCCCAGAACCTTCGCAAACAGGTCAATATTCTCTTCCATATTGCGAAAGGTGAACATGGCAATGCGCGGCCGCTTGAGACCAGTGATGCGCTTTGCCTCAAAAATAGCGTGACTCAGTTCATACGAAGTGAGTGGAATAGTAATAACCGGTAAAACAATGCCGCATGAATTGAGCATTTCTGCCGTACCGCCACGCGAAACTACGCAGGAAAAATTTCTGCGTTCCATGTCAAAGGCAACACCTACGGCATCTTTCAGATTTGCCCTGTGCACCTCTATTTTGTTGCCAATTCCCATTTCAGCAATAACGCCTGTAACAACACTGTATAGTTGTTCCATGGGGGCAATAAAACCTATGGGCAGTTCCTGCATACGACACCTCTGCAACATTTTGTTGCGGTTAACACATCAAATCGTTGCAAACATGTTCCATTCTCGCGAATTTCGCAAGCAGACATGTTCAGCGACACAACTAACAATGCGGCATATCGAATTATTTTTATTATTGGCAAAGCCTTTGCTTCTACTCTTGCCAATATCGTTCGGGCGCAACGGTGTGCGCCACCAGCAGGTTTAATCTCAACAACGGAGCCTTGCATGCAAAGATTTCAACCCAAGGGCATTATCCCCGCCCTTGTTACGCCATTTACCCCCGACGGCAAACGCATTCAGGCCGATTCTCTTAAAAAGCTCATAAATTTTCAGATAGACAATGGAATGCACGGCATTTTCGTTTCAGGCAGCCAGGGTGAAGCTTGGGCGCTTTCTTTTGAAGAACGCGTGGAACTTATGGAAATGACCGTTGATTTCGTGGCTGGGCGTGTGCCCGTATACGGCGGCACCGGCTGCATCACCACAGAAGAAACGGTGCGCCTCACCCAGGAGGCCAAGAGAGTAAAAGTGGACGTGGTTTCGGTTATCACGCCCTTTTTTATCACTCCCTCGCAGGACGAACTGTACGAACATTACAAGGCTGTGGCTGCCGTGGGTATTCCCACCATGCCCTACCCCAACTTTGCCCGTACGCAGGTCAGGTTCCTGCCCTCGTTGCTTTCTCGCCTGATGGAATTTGACACCATTGTGGGCATCAAGGACAGCAGCGGCGACCTGTCGCTGGGGCTCAGCTATCTGCGGGCAGTTGAAGGCAAAAACTGCAGCGTGCTTATCGGACGCGACACACTTATCTACGCGGGCCTCGTTTACGGCGCTTCCGGCGCGATTGCCGCAGGCGGCAACGTTGCCCCCCGCCTCATGTCGGGCATCTACAACGACTTCCAGAAAGGCAACCTCGATGCTGCCATGGCTGCCCAGTCCGCAATCGAACCCTTGCGCGTGGCCTTTGATCTGGGAACATTCCCGGTTGTGGTCAAGGAGGCCCTGAACATGATGGGATTTGAAGTCGGCCCGTGCCGCCGCCCCATCGGCCCCCTCACCGAACCCATGCGGCAACGCCTGCGGGAAGTGCTGGACAATCTGCCCACCTGCTAATTTACTGAATACTCAGGAGGAAATATGAAAACTATCGGCTTTATCGGCCTTGGCATCATGGGTAAGCCCATGGCGAAAAATCTTATCAAGGCCGGGTACGACCTTGTAGTTTACAACCGTCCCTCGGATGCAACTGCGGCCTTAGCAGAATGCGGCGCAAAGGTGGCCAGTTCTCCTGCCGAAGTGGCCGCCCAGGTTGATATGGTCATTACCATGTTGCCCAACTCTCCGCACGTCAAAGAAGTTGCCCTGGGCGAAAACGGCATTGCCGAAGGCGCCCGCGCTGGCCTTCTTTATGTGGACATGAGTTCCATTGACCCCCTCGTGGCCCGCGAAGTCAGTGCAGGGATTGCCGCCAAAGGCGTGGTCATGCTCGACGCACCCGTGAGCGGTGGCGAACCAAAGGCCATTGACGGCACGCTGTCTGTAATGGTTGGCGGCCCCAAGGATGCTTTTGACAAGGCAGAACCCGTGCTCAAGAGCATGGCCGCCTCAGTGGTTCATACCGGCGACATTGGCGCTGGCAACGTGACCAAGCTGGCCAATCAGGTCATTGTGGCTCTTAACATTGCCGCCATGTCTGAAGCGCTGGTGCTGGCAACCAAGACAGGTGTTGAGCCGGAACTGGTGTTCAAGGCCATCCGGGGCGGTCTTGCTGGCTCCACGGTGCTTGATGCCAAGGCCCCCATGGTGCTTGACCGCAACTTCAAGCCCGGTTTCCGCATCGAACTGCACATCAAGGACCTGCAAAACGCCCTTGATACCTCGCACGCCGTTGGCGTGCCCCTGCCTCTTACGGCGGCAGTCATGGAAATTATGCAGGCCCTGCGCGTTGACGGCAAGGCGGGCGACGACCACGGCGGCCTGATCCAGTACTATGAAAAAATGGCTGGCATCACTGTAAAACGCTAGCAGCAAGGCAGCCACCGACATACGCAGGGGAGCCGCATTCAGCGGCTTCCCGCTGGCTGCCCCCTGCGTGAACATACCCCTTGACCACTCTGCACACATGGGGAGCATTGATGAGCGAACCCTTCCGCAGTGACCTGACTGCAATCTTTCAGGCGGGAGTAGCCGCCGTATCGCCCGATCAGGCCATTTTGTCCCACCTGCATACGGATGGAGACAGGCTTTGCATTTGTGGACGCAATTACGACCTGAGCCAGGGGCATGTGATTGTGCTGGGTGCGGGCAAGGGGGCAGCCCCAATGGCCATGGCCCTGGAAAACATGCTGGGTGGTCGCATTGATAACAGCCTTGTGGTGGTCAAATACGACCACGGTCTACCCCTTGAACATATAAAGCTTGCCGAAGCGGCGCACCCGGTTCCCGACGAGGCTGGCGCAAACGCAACACGACAAATGCTGCAACTTGCCCAGGCCGCCGGACCCGAAGATATTGTCATATGCCTGATTACGGGTGGGGCCAGTGCCCTCACACCGGCCCCCGTATCAGGCGTAACCCTGAACGATCTGCGCGCCCTCACCCTTGCCATGCTTGATTGTGGCGCGACAATCCACGAAATCAACACCCTGCGTAAGCACCTTTCGCAGTTCAGCGGGGGGCGTCTTGCCCAGGCTGCCGCACCCGCAAAGGTGGTGGCGCTTATCGTATCAGACGTGGTGGGCGACAACCTCGATGTCATCGCCTCTGGCCCCACCGCGCCAGATGACTCAACATTCGACGACTGCATGAAAATCATTGCCCACTATGGCCTGGCGGAAAGCCTGCCTGAAACGGTAATGTCGCATCTCCAGCAGGGGTGTATTGGTAAGCAGCCAGAAACGCCCAAGTCTGCCAACCCTGTTTTTGACAACGTGCAGATGGAACTGGTGGCCACCAACAGCCTGGCTCTCGAAGCGGCGGCTGCGCAGGCACGCAACCTGGGGTATACGCCCCAGATCCTTACCACCTGCATGACCGGCAATGCAGAAAACCGCGCCCGCGAGCTTGTTGCCCAACTGCGCAACGCTCCAGCCGGAACCTGCCTTCTGGCTGGCGGCGAATGTACCGTGCAGATAACAGGACAGGGCAAGGGCGGACGCAATCAGCACATGGCTCTTGCCGCTTCGCTGTTACTGGAAGGGGAAAGCAGCCTTGCTGCCCTTTTTGCGGGCACGGATGGTACAGACGGTCCCACCGACGCGGCTGGTGGTTTTGCCCTGTCGCAAACTGCTGCGCGCATCCGCAGCCAGGCCTCACCAGATGCCCTGCTGCACAACAACAACAGCTATGAGGCTTTGGCCCTTGCCGGTGATCTGTTTATTACCGGCCCAACACGCACCAATGTTATGGATATGGCCATTCTTGTTTCTGGCAAACCATAACTTTTTTGAATTTAGGGAGTTAGGATCAAGGAAACGACTGAAGGTAACCAGGACATGACGCCACACGCAATCCGTCACTGTCTCCGCCTCATCTCTGGGTTTTAGCAATTGTGCCTCCAACTCAAGGACGACACCATGAATTCCCAAGTTTCCACCTCGACTGAAAAACGAACCAACGTACGTTGGCTTATTGTAGTTATTCTGTTCATTATCACGGCCATCAACTACGGTGACCGCGCCACCATATCCATTGCTGGTAGCCCCATGGCCAAGGAACTTGGCATGGATTCGGTAGATATGGGCTATATTTTTTCTGCCTTTGGCTGGGCCTATGTGATCTGCCAGATTCCCGGCGGCTGGCTGCTTGACCGCTTTGGCTCCAAAAAAGTTTATTTCTTCAGCATATTTTTCTGGTCGCTGTTTACCCTGTTACAGGGCACGGTGTGGATGTTCAGCGCAGGCTGGGCCTTTCTGGCAATCTTTTGCCTCAGATTTTGCGTTGGCGCGGCAGAATCGCCTTCTTTCCCCGGCAACAGCCGCATTGCGGCGGCGTGGTTCCCTGCGCAGGAACGCGGCACGGCTGTTTCCATTTTCAATTCAGCCCAGTATTTTGCCACAGTAATTTTTGCCCCCATCATGGGCTGGCTGACCCACACCTTTGGCTGGCACTACGTGTTCATTTTCATGGGCAGCATCGGCATTGTGGGCAGCATTATCTGGCTTTATTTCATCCATGATCCCAAGGATCATCCCAATGCCAACAAGGCTGAAATCGACTACATCACCGCTGGCGGCGCGCTGGTCAGCATGGATCAGAAAAAGCCCGGTGTCAGCAACCAGGGCCCCAAACTCTCCTACATCAAGCAGCTTATTCAGTCGCGCATGCTTATGGGTGTATGTCTTGCACAGTACTGCATCAACGCGCTGACCTTCTTTTTCATCTCGTGGTTCCCGGTATACCTGGTGCAGGAACGCGGCCTTGATATCCTCAAGGCGGGCATCTATGCCGCCATCCCTGCTGTCTGCGGCTTTGCAGGCGGTTTGCTGGGCGGCGTCATGTCTGACTTTATTCTGCGCAAGACCAAATCCCTCACCCTTGCCCGCAAAACCCCCATCGTTCTTGGCATGTTGCTTTCCATGGTCATTCTGGCCTGCAACTACACTGATTCCATTGTGCTGGTGGTTTTCTTCATGGCAATTTCCTTCTTTGGCAAGGGAATTGGCGCTCTTGGCTGGGCTGTACTTGCAGACTCTGCCCCTAAGGAAATCAGCGGCCTTACCGGCGGCGTTTTCAACATGTGTGGCAACATCTCCAGTATTGTTACGCCCATCGCTATTGGCTACATCATCAAGTCCACCGGCTCGTTCAAGATGGCCCTGGTCTTTGTGGCAGTGCACGCGGCTATCGCCGTTGTGAGCTACCTGTTCATCGTTGGCAAAATCCAGCGCCTTGAGCTGAAGAAGGAAAATGAACCGGCCCCTGCTCAAACCGTGCCGCAGGAGAGCTAATATGGCCGGGCAAACTCCACGCATTACAGAAATGCGCGTTATCCCGGTAGCCGGGTATGACAGCATGCTTTTGAATATTGGCGGCGCGCATCACCCGTATTTTACCCGCAACCTGATCATTCTGCGGGACAATACAGGGCATCAGGGGGTGGGCGAAGCCCCCGGTGGTGAAACTATCCGCCAGACGCTGGAGAGCTTCCGCGATCTGGTTGTGGGCAAAAGCCTCGGGCAGCTCAAAAACACGGTGTATCAGGCGCACACCAACCATCAGGCCGCTGACTTTGACACCTTTGGCAAGGGTGCCTGGACGTTTGAACTGCGGGTCAACGCGGTTGCGGCTCTTGAAACGGCGCTTTACGACCTGCTTGGGCAGTTCATGGGTGTTCCCGTTTGTGATCTGCTTGGCCCTGGCCGTCAGCGCGATGCCATAACTGTGCTCTGCTACCTGTTTTATATTGGTGATGCCGGCAAGACCGACCTGCCATATCCCGCAGCCGAGAACGGGCACGACTGGTACGACCTGCGTCGCAAAAAAGCAATGGATACGGCCTCGGTTGTCCGTCTGGCCGAGGCGGCACACGACAGATACGGGTTCGAACACTTCAAGCTCAAGGGCGGCGTACTGCCCGGAGCAGAAGAAATTGAGACTGTGCACGCCCTGCACCAGGCCTTTCCGCAGGGGCACATCAACATTGACCCCAACGGTGCGTGGACACTGGATGAATCCATTGCCCTGTGCAAGGGTCTGCGCGGCGTGCTGACCTATGTGGAAGACCCCTGCGGTGCAGAACAGGGATTTTCCGGCAGGGAGATCATGGCAGAATTCCGGCGGGGCACAGGCCTGCCGGTTGCCACCAACATGATTGCCACAAACTGGCGCGAAATGTGCCATGCAGTCATGCTGCAATCCGTAGATATTCCTTTGGCAGACCCCCACTTCTGGACGCTTTCGGGCGCGGTGCAGGTTGCAGAACTGTGCGCAAACTGGGGGCTTACATGGGGCTGCCATTCCAACAACCACTTTGACGTGTCGCTTGCCATGTTTACCCATGTGGCCGCCGTTGCGCCCGGTACCCCCACCGCCATTGACACCCACTGGATATGGCAGGAAGGGCAGCACCTTACCCACAACCCCCTGCAAATAGAAAAGGGCCAGATTCGCGTGCCAGACGCCCCCGGCCTTGGGGTAGAACTGAACATGGACATGGTTGAACAGGCTCACGCCCTGTATAAAAGCATGCCCGCGGGTGGCCGCAATGATGCCCTTGCCATGCAATACCTTATTCCCGGCTGGACATTTGACCGCAAACGGCCAGCCCTGGTGCGCTAGTCAGACCGGCATCACAGCCTACAGACAGAGAACACAATGAAGACAAAAATTGTAGCCACCATCGGCCCCGCATCCAAAAGCCCTGAAAAAATCCGTGAGCTTGCAGAAGCTGGAGTCAGCATTTTCAGGCTCAACTTCTCACACGGCAAGGCCGAAGACTTTGTGGACATTATCAGCCACATTCGCCTGGCCGAAAGCCAGTGCGAACGCTCGCTGACAATCATGCAGGATCTTTCCGGTCCCAAAATCCGCCTGGGGGGTCTGCGCGTCAACAGCATACAGGTTACCAAGGGTATGCATCTGCTGCTTGGCCCGTCAGAATTGCAGGATGCCCAGCCAGAGACGGTCAGTTATCTGCCTTTTGACCACCAGGCCATCATGGATAGCCTTGAACCTGGCGACATCATGGTTCTGGCTGACGGCGGGTTACAATTTACGGTTCTGCAACGCCAAAGCAACGGCCTTGTGGTGCTGGAAGCCAACAACTCTGGCGTAGTCACGTCCCGCAAGGGGCTGGCGCTGCCCGGCAAGGCCACTACGCTTCGGGCACTTACCGATAAAGACAAGCGGGATCTTGCGGCAGGGCTCAAGCTGGGCGTTGACGCCGTGGCCATTTCTTATGTGCAAACGGCAGATGACGTGCGCGAAGCCAAGGAGCTGATTGCTGCCGAGGGACGCAATGTACCCGTGGTTGTAAAGCTTGAGCGGCGCAATGCCGTGGATAACCTGCAAGAGATTCTTGCGGAGACAGATATGGTCATGGTAGCGCGCGGCGACCTTGGGGTAGAATGCCCCCTGCCGCAGCTGCCGGGACTGCAAAAAAGCATTATCAGCGCCTGCAACAAGGCGGCAAAACCCGTCATTGTTGCTACGCAGATGCTGCTTTCCATGCTCAATTCCCCCGCTCCAACACGCGCGGAAACAACAGATGTGGCCAATGCCGTGCTTGATGGCGCAGACTGCGTTATGCTGTCTGAAGAAACTGCCATGGGCAATTTCCCTGTAGAAACTGTGCGCTATATGAGCGAAATAACAACACAGGCTGAAGCTCTGCTGCTGGCAAACCGCCAACTGGTTGAACCGGGACGCGACAAGGGGATTTCTCAATTCCTTGGGTACTCGGCCTGCCTGCTGGCAGACAAGGCCAGCGCTGCCGCCATAGTTGCCCACAGTATCACGGGGGCCGCAGCACGGTTGGTTTCAAGCTGCAAGCCCTCGCAACAGATATATGCTATCACCCATGATCCTGAATCCATGAAGGGGCTGAACTTCTCATGGGGGGTGACCCCCGTGTTGATGCCGCAGTCTGCTTCTGAAGAAAGCCACCTTGCCAGGGCACAACGCTTTGTGGCCGAACTGGACAGCATACCAGAAGGTTCCTGCGCTGTTATCACCGCAGGCCAGAATGCCGGTTCGTCCAGCGCCCCCAAAGGCACAAACCTGGTCAAGATATTCTGGAAGTAGCCGCTCCACGGCCCCTTTATTCACGCAAAACGCCCCAGCCCTCCAAACCTGCTCAACCCCAATTTTACAGGGTGGCGGGGGTGGATGGCTGGGGCGATCCTTATTGCACACTCTTTGGCGCACATCAGTCGGCCTGCCGGTTGATGCCAACTGCAAATCCGCCGCAGTATACACGCAGGTTTCAAAGCAGTGGCATCTTTATGCCCACATCCCTGTTCAACACCGAGCTTCACCCCATACATATTTGTTGGGGCACTTGTTTGCCATTGGCATAGATGCCTTTGCGGCAAACCAGCTGAATGAAACGTTTGTGCAGAGCTGGCGGCATCATGGATGTACATTTTTACGCATGAGCTTGTACACTTCAAACCATCCGACACTCGCTGCACCAGCCAGCAGGCAAAAGCCGAAATCCTTTGGCTCCAGTGCATTTAAATGGAGGAGGATGCGGAGCACTGGGACGTTGAGCACCAGAATCAGCATCACCGTCGCGCCTCCCAATATCCACCACAGCACGGCGTTTGGCTCCTTGAACATGGTGACGATGGTGCGGTTCCATGAGCGGTTGGTCATTATCAGCGCAAGATTTGCAAAAACCAAGGTGGCAAAAACAAAGGATCGCCTGGTATCATCCAGCGGCTGCCCCTGCATACCCGCCACCCAGAACATGAAAAATATCGAGGCCAGTACAAAGAGCCCCTGCATCAAGCTGATGCTTACCACTCGCGCGTTAAAGAGCTGCTCATCCGGCTTGCGTGGTGGGCGAAGCATAACGTCTTTTTCAGCACCTTCTGACTCAAAGATGAGCGAACAGGCTGGATCGATTATAAGCTCAAGAAAAACGATGTGCACAGGCAGCAGCATGAGTGGCAAGTCGGCAACGAATACCGGGGCCATTGAAAGCCCAGCAATGGGCACATGAATGGCCACTGTGTAGGCAACGGCCTTTTTGATATTGTCGTATATGCGGCGACCGAGGCGGATGGCCTGCACAATTGAAGAAAAATCGTCATCAAGCAGTATCAGGGCCGAGGCTTCGCGTGCCACATCCGTGCCGCGTCCGCCCATGGCAATGCCTATGTGCGCCGCTTTGAGGGCAGGGGCATCGTTCACGCCGTCCCCGGTCATGGCAACAACCTCGCCGCTGGCCTTGATGGAGTTCACCAGGCGCAGCTTCTGCTCTGGCACCACGCGGGCAAACACGTCAACATCCCTGATGCGCTGCGTAAGTTCCTCGTCGCTCATGGCGGCCAGCTCTGGCCCGCCAATAACCTTGATACCCTCCCCGGGCACACCGCGCAGCCCAATCTGCCTGGCAATGCTTTGGGCAGTAGTTGGGTGATCGCCGGTAATCATGATCACCCGAATCCCCGCCGTGTAGCATTCCTGAATCGTTGCAGGAACGGTGGGACGGATGGGATCCTCAAGGCCGACTAACCCCAAAAATTCGAAAGCAAAATCATGCTGATCGTCGGGCAAAGAAACTTCGGGCAAAGCAGGCTGGGATACGGCTGCCGTGGGCCAGATGGCCCGGGCAACACCCAGCACACGCAGCCCCCCGCCCGCCATCTTGTTAACCTGAGCGGTTATGGCGCTTCGTTGCTCTTCATCAAGATGGCACAGATCAGCGATGGCCTCGGGGGCTCCCTTGGTGGCAACTACCAGGTTTTCAGCGTCAGCCACGCGCCATACATGGGACACGGCCATCAACCTGGAGGAAAGTGGATAGTCGCGCACCATCTCCCATTGATCATGCCCATGTTCGGTCTTGTTCAGATATTCGTCACCCATCTGATGCAGGGCGCGCTCCATGGGGTCGAAAATTTCCTTTTTGCTCGCCAGCACCCCGTATTCCAGCAACGGATGAAACATTTCGGACATCGCTGCACCTTGGCGGGCAACAAAGGTCTGGCCGCCTGCATATAGCTGGCGAACGGCCATGCGGTTGAGAGTGAGAGTGCCGGTCTTATCCGTGCAAAGCACGGTTGCTGATCCCAGCGTTTCTATGGCAGGCATGCGCCGGGTGAGCACGTGGCTGCGAGAAATTCGCCACGCTCCCATGGCCAGAAAAACGGTCATGATGACGGGAAACTCCTCTGGAAGCACGGCCATGGCCATAGCTATGCCCGCCAGTGTCGCCTGCGCCCAGCTCTGCGGTGTGTTGCCTCGTGTAAGGGCATAAGCCACGATGGTAACAGCGCACAGGGCAATCCCGATGCCAGCAAGGTGCTTGACCAAGCGGCCCGTTTCGGTCTGAAGTGGCGTCTTTGCCTGTTCGATGGACTGGAGTGCCCGGCCTATCTTGCCAAGCTCCGTATTCGCCCCGATGGCCACCACCTCGGCCAAACCCTGCCCTCGTGTAATGAGCGAGCCAGAATAAACTTCTGGAAGGTCATCACCACCGGGCTTGCCTTTCCAGGTGGCATTCTGTGAGCTTGATTTGCGCACAGGCACAGATTCGCCAGTAAGCAGAGATTCATCCACCGTCACGTTGAGCGCGTAGCGCAGCACCGCATCTGCAGGAACCCGATCACCCTCTGAAAGCAGAATCTGATCACCCCGAACCACCTCGCGCCCGGCGATACGCCGCTGCGTGCCTGCGCGAATAACCAGGGCGCGCGGGCTGGAGAGATCGCGCAGCGCGTCTAGGGCACGTTCTGTTCGCCGCTCCTGAATGATGGTAATACCTATGACCACAAAAACAAAAGCCAGGAGCATAAGTGCGTCCGACAGTTCGCCCATGAGCAGGTACAAACTGCCGCACCCCACCAGAAGCAGAAACATTGGTTCCCGCATGACCTCAAAAGCGATGGAGAGCACGCCACGCTTGGCCTCCTGAGGTATCTCGTTGAAACCTTCACTCTGCTGCCGAAGGGTGGCCTCGGCCTCGCTCAGACCTGTGGCGCGAGAGGGATCAAATTGCATCAGCGTCATGGGCTCATTGCCCTCCTGGAGGTGTTTCGCGGTAGCCGGTGTGCCTTTGGCTGGTGCCAAGACTACCCTTACCCTTCTGACCTCAAAAGTCGACAGAACATGACTTGCCCCAGTACTCTGGCTACTTTTTGGGCTTCTTGGGGCATATTTTGCCTTTCAGGCTGCCATCAACATGCGCCTGCCGCCAGACTCCAACTGCCATGCTGGACACACTTACCGAAAAAACAATGGAGACGTTTGTTGCTGCCGCACAGATATGAATCACAACACCGGGTTTAAGGGCAGCCAAGCGGCGGCCTTTAAACATTCATGGAGACAATTGCAGGGAACAGGCGGGCGCAGGGAAGGATTGCGGGCCATAACCAGGCAAAGGTTGCTTGTATTGGGTGGTAGCAAGCAATATTACCAAGGTGGGTTCAATCCACAGTGCACGTAGGGCCCAACGCCTGATGCGAATAGCCGACGTTGCCACAAACTTGATTACAGACAATCCTCGCCGTCAACACATAAACTGTATGCCCGACTACGTTTCAGTTTTCTGAATAGTGTAGATCTGTTGATCTGAAATAACTGCGCTGTTTTGTTGAATGAGCCATAATGCTGCACGTCCTTGGCATACGGAATGAACACATCACGTACCTGCTGCCGCACACCAGCAAAGTGGTCAACTATCTGCCTGATCTGGTGCCTGCCATGTTTGCCATACTGCAGACTGCATTACTGAAAGGAGCTAAGAATGGCTGAAAATCCCCCTGCGCACAATCTTGATGCCTCAGCATGGCTTGTCTTGCAATCGCCCTGCTAAAAGCTGCAAAGGCTATTGGGGACGAATTTAAGGATTAACTATTGACGATTATGCCCAGCATTGTGGTACCGATCTGGCCTTGCTGGGCATAATCTTCCGTTAACATGGCAAGCTAGGGAATTTCGTAAAAGGTTGCATCCGAGATAACAGGCTGGCGGCACAGATCGACAACGCGAACTCCAGCCTCAGCTTGCCGCTATGTCAGGAACACTAACTTTTCAATACCATACCTTTCGGTGGGAGGGTCAAATTTAATTGGATCCGGGATCTTTTCGCCTCCCAGTTCTGGCAAACTCCAACGGGAACACCGTCAGGCAATGGGACAAGATCGATCCACAAAAAAAGGTGGTCGGTCCCTGACGTGGAGAAGGGACCGACCAGTGGAGGAAGTCGCCATCAACTCATTATGCGGGGCAAACACATGTTAACTTGATGGCGTTATTCCCCATGCGCATGGACATGGAGAAAATTGGAGAAAGAAAATAAACCAAACAAAGGCAGCCTACTTCGCGTCATGACCTCTTAAGGAGAGGACTTTTCAGATCATGCCACAAGCTGATCAGGCTTTTGGGTAGTCCGCTGAGTTACATGGTTCTTCAAGTCGGATTCGCCCAGAATCATATATGTGCGTTCTTCTTCAGAAATGGCATGTACGGCTTTGTAGCGTACGATATAAAAACAAACTCCCAATACCGACCAAGCGACCAATACATGCCATGATTCGGGTCCAATGCTGGCAGGAGACATGGGCAACGTCAGCAGTCCCAGACATATCAAAGAGGCAACGCAACCTAATATTCCGCTTATGTTACAGGGAGTTTCATGATTACGCATAATAACAAAGGCTGCTGCAGAAGCAAAAAAATAGGCGATGATCGTGCCGATTGAAGACATGTCCACAACCCAGGACAGGACTTCCCGGCCAAAAAAGGGCGCGATAGCCACGACAACGAGAGTAAAATTAAGCGCGTTGTGCGGAGTCTTGTGTTTTCCATGCAAAGAAGCAAACCATACCGGCAAAATATGGGCGCGCCCCATGCTGAACATAAGCCGGGAACTGGCGATAAAGAAGCCGTTAATACCAGTCAAGATAGCGGAGAACACCGCAAGAGCAAGCACAACGCTCCCCACTTTACCCAGCGAAACACTGACGGTATAGCCGGTATGCCATACAGGATTGAGTGCAAGCAATTCAGGGTAGGGAATAACGGCCGCTACGGCGAGGGTAATTATGCTGTAAGTTACGATACCGCAAACAATAGATAGCAACATAAGCCGCACACCAGTTTTTGCGGAAAAATTAAACTCCTCGGCAGCTTGTGGAATAGTGTCAAAGCCCACAAAAAGCCATGGGGCTATGGCTGTAACGGCAGCGATAGAGGCAATCACCGATTTATCCTGCGCAAACCACGGCTCAATATTCTGCCAATTACTTGTCGGGGATATAACGGCACCCACAAGGAGCGAAAGAACGCCAATAGCCAGTATCACAGCGAGCACGACCTGCACCCTACTTACTATGTCCGCACCTCTGTAGTTGAGATACCAGAACAGCGCCAGCACAGCCTCCAGAAACAATAGTTCTCCGAAATATATTTTCCATTCGGCAATGCTGTACATATACCCCAGTTCCAAGACCCCGGGTATGAGAAAACGCGTCAACAGTACGATAGCGGTGCCGTTGAGGGCGATTATGCATAGATACCCCAAAAGTAGTGCCCATCCGCCAATAAAGGCCAATCCTGGCCCGAACGCCGCATAGGCAAAGGCAAAAACACCGCCAGCAACAGGGTAAAGCCCCACAACCTTACCGTAACTTACCGCTATAAACATGAGTAACAGGCCCCCGCATACAAAACCTATGCAGGCACCGATCGGCCCAGATCCCGGCAAGAAACGCAAGCCGGGCATGATAAAGGCTCCCCACCCGATGATCGCGCCAAATGCTAAAGCCCATATCGACAATGGGGACATATTTTTTTCCAAGACCGGTCGGGATTCATGAACTTTTGACATACAACAGTTCTCCTCGGTTTTGGCACCTTCCGTGGCGCATCAGACAATGAAATTGCTGGCATTTACAGTTCTGTGGAGTGCAAAACTCGCCATACACAAGGCGTGAGATAAATTTGCCCCTGTAAACAGGAGGGCGCGCCCGGCCTTACCCGAGCGCGCCCTTTTTGAGGCTATTTGCTGAAATGCGCCTTGTCGAGATGTTCATACTTAGGCAGGAACCTGGTCGGCAAAGCCAGAGCGTCTCTACGGAAAGGAGGCGCAAGGCGCGTGCCATCGGTCATGACTTCGATAACCGCAGGACGCCGATTCTTTTTGGCTGTATCCAATGCCTCGGCCAGATCTTTTTGCGTATTTACGGTGTAACCGTCTGCCCCCATGGCCTCGGCAATTTTAGCGTAGGACTTGGACCAGATGTCCGCGCCTACGAAGCGGTTATTATAAAAATCCACCTGATTTTTCTTTTCGGCGCACCATGCCCCGTTGTTATACACAGTAGCAATAACCGGCAGATTGTACTGGCAGGCGGTCGGCACTTCAAAAAGGCTCATACCCCATGCGCCGTCACCCACAATGGCCACTGTCAGATCATCAGGGCAGGCTAGTTGCGCTCCAAGAGCTGCTTGATATGCGAATCCTGTATTGCCAAACGTCAGTGTGGCCACATGGCGCTTGGTCTTCTTAAAACGAAGATAGCTGTTTGCAGTGGAGGATGTATTGCCTATGTCAGTGGTGGCAATGGCGTCATGGTCTGTAATAAACTTGCCCACGACCTCCAGCGCCTTGCGCGGGTGCATGCGCCCGGCTTCCACAGGTTCATCCGCAATCAAGGCTATTTCTTTGTACCAGCTTGCAAGCTCGTCCTTTACCATATTATGCACATGGGTGAGGTCTTTCTTGGCAGGAACGGCTTCACGCAAACGCGCAAACAATTCTTCCGAAGCGTCCTTGGCGTCAGCACACAGTCCCACAGCCACAGGATGCGTCTTGGCAATGTGGCGAGGGTTGATGTCGATCTGCACGATTTTGGCAGCCTTGGGGAAATAGTTGATATCATACTGCGGAAGCGTACCGAAGTAAGACAATCTGGTCCCCACGGCCAGAATAACATCAGCCTTCTGCAGAATGCGCATGGCGGCCTTGGAACCCATGTAGCCAATGGGACCTGTCCATAACGGGTGGTCGCATGGGAAGGCATCATTGTGCAGATAGGTTGTTGCTACTGGTGCCCCCATATATTCCGCCATTGCCTTGATTGTTTCCATGCAGCCGGAGTCTACAACGCCGCGGCCTGAAACAATGACCGGATTCTTGGCGTTTTTTAACACTTCCACGGCGGCGGCGAAATGCTGGGGGTTGCCGATGCCGCCGGGAGCTACACGATACTGGGAAGGACGCAGGATATCTTCGTCCAGTTCGCCATAAAAGTAATCGCGGGGGATATCCACAAGCACAGGACCACGCTCTGCATAGGCAATGCGGAAGGCTGTACGCATAATATCAGCAGCGCGCTTGGGATGCGGCACGCGCAGCGATGCTTTGGTTATGGGTTTGAACAGATTCCATGTGTCACATTCCTGAAAGCCGTCCCATCCCACAGAAATGCTGCCAGCGCTAGGCGAAATGACCACCATGGGCGAATGCGCCATGTTGGCGGTAGCCACAGCCGTCACATAGTTGGTGATGCCAGGCCCGTTCTGCCCAATAACAACACCAGCCCTGCCGGTGAGGCGGCTATAGGCGTCTTCCATATGCCCGGCGGTCTGCTCATGACGCACCGAGATAAAATCAATCCCCGCAGAGGGGAACAAGTCCAGCATATCCATGAAGGCGGAACCGAGAATACCGCTTACATGGTTCACTCCTTCCTGCACCAGAACTTCTGTCATGGCCTCACTGGGCGTCATCTTGGGCATGCTATCCTCCGATACGAATACATGGTGGGTTACGATACTGCTGCCCACACATCTGGCGATTCCATGTCGCAGGGAATTGTGGCCCATGGATTGCAAGATAATGTGGACATTGCCTTCGCTCCTTTTCAGCTTGTATCTGAGTATTACAAGAAGTGTTCCAGAGAACAAAAACAGTTAAGACATTTTAAATATTGACATTATTATTTACACTCTTGCATAATTATAATGCAGCATCGCATTGTAAAACATATCATCATGCCAACATGATGCAACTTCGCATTACCTGACAAAAAGGAAAACCACATGATGAATAAGTATTTACATGGCATCATGCACACACTTGACTTGATGCCTTCCACTATATGCGCTCTAATCTGCCGAGATGAACAGTGGGTTATCGAGGCATGTAATCGACATTTCAAACTATTTATACAAAATCTATGTAGTAAACACCCAACAGATAAAGACAATAATACCTGTCAACACGATAACTATAGTTCGCTTTTAAAAATGATAGAATTATATTGCGGACACAGCTTGTTCAAAAAAATACAATCAAGCAAACCAGATGTACCCATAAGCATCTGTCTGCCTTGGGGTAAATGGACGCTCTGTTGGAAATGGCTGGACGATGTTGGGTCCACACACGAAAACGACAGGCACAGGTTCGTCGTGCTGCACGAAAACAGCGCAAAGGATAACGAGCCTGACGTGAACCTTCTATACAAGGAACTACACGCCATCATGGACTCCATGTACGATGGCATGTGGATTATCGACAGCAAAGGCACAACCCTCTATGTCAACAGGGCCATGAAGCGCATCGCCAACATTGAACCGGAAGAGATGATCGGCAAGTCTGTCACTATTCCGATGCTTGAAGGAAAATTTTCAGCAGCGGTGACTCTGGAGGCCCTTGAACAAAGAAAAATTGTTACGCGGTTCGATGACTATCCAAATGGAACCCGCTGCCTCAATACAAGCACACCAATCTTTGACAAACAGGGCAATATCTGGCGAGTGGTTGCCTGCATTCGCGACATCACTGAGCTTGAAATGTTGCAGCGACGGCTGGCAGATGCAGAACGCGCCGCCCAGTTGCTTCAGGCCGAAGCAGCAGCCCTGCAGCACAGTAATGAAAACAAATTTGTTGCCACTGGCAAGGTCATGCGCCGTTGCGTAGCCGAGCTTGAAAAAGCCGCGAGAGCGCCCTCGGGCATTCTTATCCTTGGCGAGACAGGCACAGGAAAAACTTATGCTGCATCCTACATACACAAGAAAAGCCCACGTGCTGATGGTCCGTTCATTTCCGTTAACTGCGCGGCCATCCCCCCAACCCTCATAGAGTCAGAGCTGTTTGGCTACGAAAAAGGAGCCTTTACCGGGGCCAGCCGATCGGGCAAGAAGGGGTATTTCGGACTGGCCGATAACGGCACTCTGCTGCTGGACGAAATTGGTGAATTACCGTTGAGCATGCAGGCAAAAATCTTGCACGTGCTTGACGGCCAAGGGTTTCGCAAGATCGGTGGCGAAAAAGAACTACGCGTGGACGTGCGCATTATCGCCGCCACAAACAGGCCTCTGGACCAGCTTGTAAGCAGTGGATTGTTCAGGGCCGACCTGTATTACCGCCTGCGAGTGCTGAGCATAAACATGCCACCATTGCGGGAACACCCCGAAGACATTCCGACGCTCATTACTGTGTTTCTGGACAAGGCCTGTACTCGCTACAATACGATAAAAACTTTTTCACCTAGCGTTGTAGACTGTTTCAGCAAGCACTCTTGGCCAGGAAACGTGCGCGAATTGCGCGCTGCAGTGGATTTTTTGGCTGCCATGACCGAGAGCAGCGTTATTTCCATGCGTGACCTTCCTTCATACCTGCTGGGAGATATTCCTGAAATCTATTGCGATGATGAAGAGGAAGAATCCGTGCCAAGCCAAGTTGAAAAAAATATTTCTTTCAGGGAAACTGTCGAGAATCTGGAGCGCTCACTTATCAGCAAGGCTCTGAGAGATACTGGCAGCACATACAAGGCTGCTGCCAGACTTGGCATCAGCCAGTCCACCGTGGTGCGCAAAGCCAAGCAGTTGCGTATACCTGTTGCAGAGAAAAAAAGAAACGAAGCATAAAAATACAGGGGCCGCTCAGAGTATTATCTCTGAAACGACCCCTGATGGTTTGCCAGACAGTCTCATCATCACCGGCCCAGCACCAACAGGCAAGGCTCATTATTGCCTGAGGGCGACTGACTACCTAATATCAGTCTGGCAAAACATTGATGCTAGCCGAGTACTTCGGTTATGGACTCGCGTAATGCCTTAAGAATGGTGTCGACCTGATCTTTAGTTACAATATAGGCTGGAGCCAGGTTAATTACGTTGTTCTGCCCAGCAAAGCTGCGGTTGGTTCTGCCCACAAGCACACCTCGCTTGGCCATTGCCCCGCACACAGCAATGACTTTTTCTTCGGGCAGAGGTATTTTTGTTTTTTTGTCTTCAACAAATTCAATGCCTTGCAAAAGCCCTTTACCGCGCACATCACCAACATTAGCGTGTGCAAGGTGCTCTTTCAGCCCTTCATGCGTGTAGTCGCCCATAGTCACAACATTGGCGAGCAACTTTTCCTCTTCAATGATCTTAAGGTTTTCCAGAGCGGCTGCCGGGGCTGCCGTGCAACCGCCGAAGGTGCTGATGTCACGGAAGTACGAAAGTTTGCTAGTCGGATCCTGCAACGAAGAAAATATTTTCTCCGTACTCACCGTGCAGGAGATAGGCATGTAAGCACTTGCCACGCCCTTGGCCATGGTCACAATGTCCGGAATAACGTCATAGTGTTGGTAACCAAACATCTTACCGGTACGACCGACACCACAGACCACCTCATCCATGATAAGCGCGACACCGTACCTTTTGCATATTTCGGCAACAATTTTGTAATATTCCTGTACAGGGGGAATCACTCCCCCGCCGGCTGTGATCGGCTCAAATATGGCGCCGCCCACGGTATCAGGCCCCTCCTTAAGAATCACCTCTTCAACTGCCTTAGCACATTCAAGGTCGCAGCCAGGGTAGCTCTTGCCAAAGGCGCAACGGTAACAACAGGCATGGGGAACTTCCACAAAACCAGGCACAAAAGGATCAAAGCATTCCTTTCGTTCAGGCTGGCCTGTAGCGCTCAGAGCTCCAATGGTAGTGCCATGATAGTCACGGTACCGGTAGAGAATCTTTTTCTTGGCTTTCGTATCGCTGTTATAGGCGCGCAGACGAACCATCTTGAAGGCTTTTTCATTGGCTTCGGAGCCGCTGCTTGAAATATAGACACGAGAAAGACCTGGCATATGCTCAAGAAGCTTTTCCGAAAAATCAATGGTAGGCAGATTGCCACAGCTTGCAGCGTAAAAGGGCAGCTTTTTCATCTGATTTGCTGCGGCATCCGCAATCCTGTCTCTTCCGTAACCCACGTTCACGCACCAAACACCACCGGAAGTGGCGTCCAGATATTCCTTGCCGTTAACATCCTTGAGGTACAGCCCCTTGCCCTCCACGGCGATCATGGGAGCATTGCCTTGATGCAGCATCAGGTGATGCCATACATTCTTTATATCCCTGTTGACATATTCGTTCGTGCTCTTTGCTGACATGGAAATTCACTCCTTATGATGGTGGATCGCGGTCTTGAATTGCTCTGAAATCAAAATCCCATAGTCCAACAAAACATTTCGTGCTTCCGGCAAGGCCCCTGACGGCAAAAATCACAATCTGCCAACAAACTTGCCATGTCCTCCTTGCTGGCCGCTGCCATTTGTCCGGCGGCTGGCCTGCATTGCGCAGCTTTGCCCGGATACTGCAAACTAAAGCAATCGGCATGCCACACTTATAACACTCCTAAATTAAATAACTTTATCCCAGATAGATTCCAAACCGATGCAAAAAGAACTCACATAAATCCGCAAGCGTAAACGGCTGACCCATGCGTTACTTAAAGAACATAAAAAAACCGGGCGCTCTTCTTCCTTTTCAGGAAAAGGAGCGCCCGGAGCTGCTGTGCAAGAAAAAGAACGCTAGTGAGGGGATGTCTCAGCTGCGTGCCAGGGCCAGAGCGGGGTGGGCCTTGAGACAAACGAGACATGCGTCTTTTCCGTGACCGCACAGAGCATTTTATTCCATGGGGGGAGGAACTCCTGCTAGCCGTAAGTCTGCCCTTCTTGTGCGTAGCTTAGCAGTTTGTCAAAGGAATTGGATGCATCACCAGTCATGAGGATCACCCCGGCACGCTCATAGAGGGGATTGGGTACTCCAGCATAGCCGGGTTTGTCATCGTAATTACAGATAATGATGTTCTTGCACTCTTCGACCTTAAGAATGGGCATGCCATAGATGGGTGTGCCTTCGGCGGTATTGGCCGCAGGATTTACAACATCGTTGGCACCCACCACGATTACGAGATCAGACTCTGCAAACATGGGGTTCACCGTGTCCATCTCGAGCAGGTGCTCGTAGTCCACATTGGCTTCGGCAAGCAGCACGTTCATGTGCCCCGGCATACGCCCGGCAACCGGGTGGATGCCGTAGCTAACCTTGGCCCCCGCACTTTCCAACAGATCAGCAAGCTCTTTCACTTTGTACTGAGCCTGCGCCAGAGCCATGCCGTAACCAGGCACGATAACAACATTTTTTGCATTCTGCACAAGTTTTTCCGCTTCAACTTCCCTACTGTCCGTCTTATCGGAAGTACCTGAAGCTTCTGCAGGACTTTCACCTTGGGCAAACCGCACCAAGCGGTTTACAGTTTTCGCCGCATCACCCGACATAAGGATTACGCCATCCCGCCCGTACAGGGGATTAGGCACACCCGCATAGCCGGGCTTGTCGTCGTAATTGCAGATAATGATGTTCCTGCACTCTTCAACCTTAAGAATGGGCATGCCATAGATGGGCGTGCCTTCTGCGGTATTGGCCGCAGGGTTTACAACATCATTTGCCCCAATGATCACAACAAGGTCAGCTTGTGCAAACATGGGGTTCACCGTGTCCATTTCCAGCAGGTGCTCGTAATCCACATTGGCTTCGGCAAGCAGCACGTTCATGTGGCCCGGCATACGCCCGGCAACCGGGTGGATGCCGTAGCGCACCTCAACACCCTTGTTTTCCAGCGCATCAGCTAACGATTTGACATGGTGCTGAGCCTGCGCCAGAGCCATACCATAGCCCGGCACAATGATCACTTTCTGTGCCTGCTGCACCAGTCTGGCCACGTCGCTTTCGGAAGAAATGGAAGGTGCTTGCGCCGCAACCGCTTTCGGGGCAGGTGCCGCTGGGGCAACTACCGAAGACTCACCAAGCAGAATAGACAGCAATTTTCTGTTCATGGCACGGCACATGATGCGCGTCAGCAGAAAGCCGGATGAACCAATGATGCCTCCGATGGCCACAAGCAGAGGATCATTGACTGCAAACCCCGCGATGGCAGCGCACACGCCGCCCATAGAGTTCAATAGTGAAATCGTGATAGGCATGTCGGCTCCGCCCACACGGATTGTGAAGCAGACACCAAAGGCTATCCCAGTCATAAACATCATAAAAATGAAAAAAATGAACAGAAAAGACGGGAATATTGTGCCCATGAACACGGAGAACCCCATACCGGCAAGGATTCCCATGATTATTTTAGTGTGACCAGGCAGAATAACAGGTTTTTGCGGCAAAACCTGATGCAGTTTGCCTGCCGCCACAAAGGAACCAGCAATAGTGGTCATGCCCATGGCAAGAGCCAAACATGCACTGCCGCGTTCGAAAGTTGAGGGTGCGCCTGTGTCCGTGAGCACAAGAAAACTCACAATGGCCGCTGCACCGCCACCAATACCATGCAGAAAGGCTACCATCTGCGGCATCTGGATCATCTTGACCTTGTTGGACAAGGTAAGACCCAAAGCCATACCTGCGGCAATGGCCAGCCACAGTGAAGGCGAAGTCAGAGATCCATCCTTGAACATGGTGATGAATATGGCCATTCCCATGGCAGAGGCGCAAAAAAGGTTACCTCGAACCGCTGTGGGAACCTTATTCATCAGACGAAGGCCGAATAGTATGGTTGCCACAAGAATTACAGCTATGAAATTGTAGGTTAGTGCATTCATTTAACAGCAACCTTTGCTTCTTTTTATATTAATAAAATATATAAGGGCTATCTCTTTCTTCCGGCGACCATACGCAGCATTTTGTGCGTAATGTCAAATCCGCCGAAGACATTGATTATGGCCATAGACACAGCGATAGCCCCCAAAATCGTAAAAAACGCCGAACCTGCAAGATGGGTTGCAGTTACCGCGCCAAGAATGATCACACCCGAAAGAGCATTCATGGCCGACATCAGGGGGGTATGAAGAAGGCTCGGCACATGGCTGATAATTTTGTAGCCAAGCAGCGTTGCCACTACAAATACTGCCAGCAGTGTAAATGGATTCATACGTCTTCCTTGGATAGTTTTTTTCCGACTTGTATGCCGGAACGCCGGATGCAGAACAAACCGCACCCGGCGTTCTCTAATACCTAAAGCCCAATGGCTTCACGCGCTCCGCTATGAACAATCTGCTTGTCAATGGTGGTCAGCGTGGATTCAATAATAGGATCGGTCCTGTCCAGTACGATCTTGCCGTCCTGTGCGAGGAAGGCAAGCAACTGATACATGTTGTTCGCGAACATCCAGGTGGAGCTTGTGGGCATCATGCCGGGGATATTTTTTGTGCCGTCTATGGTGACACCGTGTTTGACCACCACTTCACCGGCTTCTGTCAGCTCGCAGTTGCCTCCCTGATCAATGGAAATGTCCACGATACTGGAGCCTGGAGCCATAGAGGCTACCATTTCTTTGGTGATCAGGATTGGAGCCAACTTGCCGGGAATCAAAGCCGAAAGGATGATAATATCCGCATCCTTCACCAAGGGTTTCAGAGCCTCACGTTCTTTGCTCAACCATTCGTCGCTCAGACGTTGAGCGTAGCCGCCCTCCCCAATGGCCACATCGGCGGGCACTCCCACGTCAAACGACTTGGCCCCAAGACTCATGGATTGCTCACGAGCATCAGGACGAATGTCCACTGCAGTAACCACTGCCCCCAGGCGCTTTGCTGTGGCCACGGCCTGGAGTCCTGCTACCCCTGTGCCGATTACCAGCACATTGGCAGGCTTGATAACGCCCACGGCCGTGCCCACCATGGGCATGAACTTGGCGATACGGTTGACTGCCATGAGTACACCCTTGTACCCGGCAACAGTACTCATTGAAGTCAGGGCGTCCATGCTCTGAGCGCGTGAAATACGGGGTATACCGTCCAGCGTAATGCTGATAACGCCAGTGGCGGCCAGTTTTTTAATCATCTCATGATTCACAGGGGCCGCGGGGTGCAGGAATGTGATCAGATATTGGCCGTCACGCACCATTTCTGCCTCATGCTTGTTCACCCTGTCATTGAACAGCGGCTCCTTGACCTTCAGGATAACATCGGCTTTGGCAAAGAGTTCTTCAACACTCTCAATAATCTTGCCCCCGGCTTCAACATAGGCGCTGTCGGCAAAAAAAGCCCCGTCGCCCGCTCCTTTTTCAATCAGCACCGTGGCACCGTCGTTAACCATCTTCTTGACGGTGTCAGGAGTCGCGGACACGCGGCGTTCGCCATGCATAATCTCCTTCGGCACCCCGATAGTCATTCCCTGAAATTTCATCATAAGACTCCTTGAAGGTTATTGGTACTCCATGAAAAAACTTTGCCGACAGAATCAGATCAGAGCTTGGCAGACCGCTGTTGCAGGAAAAAGCAAGACATATGCCAAGGCATTCCATTTAATTAACTTCTTTTATTTCAGCATATTAAAAAAATATAGCTTTAGTTTTTCGATTTTCTTGCCCTTTTGTGGATGCACTTCAGCATCAAGTTGAGAAAAATATCGCAATACAAACCGAAACTGACTTGCGGCGCTGTCCTCAAAGAGGGGGAGACAAGATGCAAACTAGTGATTCGTAACCTTTCACTTAGCACCCCACAGCATCGTTTTGATAAATATGTTTTCATAGAGTTATCAAACTGAGGCATTCACAATTGTAAAAAAATAAATATATTCAATAAGATAAAATAGTTGCAAAACTGTGACACTTAGTGCCTTCCTCGGCAGCTTGAGAAAATCATGCCTATTAGGGCTTACCTAAACGAGCAAATCAGAGATGGGCATATTGACTGTCATCGTGGAACGCCCAGGCAACACGCTCCAGAGCCTGACGAACTGAAGTGGACACTTGGATCAGTACTGATCGCACACATGCCACCAGAGAATCCCGCAGACACTTCGAAAAAATCAGCCTAAGATGACTACGATGATCATTGTCGATATGGCAGGCAACGCTCTGCCCACGAAATATGCCTTATGCAGCGGAAGGATGGATTTGAAATTTATGGTCCCGGCATTCACTAAGAACGCGCACCGCTAGGAGGTACCCTCTGCCCGACTTGACTCCTGTTATATATGCCTGGCCGCAGATCGCGTTATTGAAAGGAACGAAGAATGACTTAAGTAGGTTTTAGACCCCAAGCGATTGCATAACTTAACGCCGCAAAGACCATTGGAGATTAATTTGAGGGATTAGCAGAGTGTGTTCGACCTCATTTTGCCTCTGGATTTTCACGTAAGTCACAGCTACTATGGGGTCACAAACGGGGTCACAAGCCTTCGTGAACAAAAAATAAATTGCAATAATTTCAGACTGTTGAAATTCCACACATCAAATGGTGCCGAGTCTCCCCTTCGGCACCATCTTGAACTCCAAGAGAGTTCAAAGAAGCCCGCTAAGCTAACAGCTTGGCGGGCTTTCTGCTTTTTAAGGCTCCAGCCAAGTCCAACTACGCCTTTTGACATACCCCAGTATTGGGGGGGGAGCTCTGGGGGCACGAAGACTAAAGAGCCGGTTGGAAGCCATTTCAATACCCCCAGAGCGCAAGGCATTGCTGACCGCCTGTTTCTCAACATTTTCCGTCTTCCACCTCTCCGCAGACCGCACCGATACCCCACGGGGGAAGTGCATACCCCAAATTGCAGGTTCGATACCCCCCATCGTGAGGAATACCCCCACAAAGCGGCGGCGACACCCCATGCCCCTTTCTGGCATCAGCGTTCGCAATGCCAAGCCACAACAAAAACCCGCCAAGCTCTTCGATGGTGGCGGCCTCTTCCTCTTTATCGCCCCAACTGGCGGCAAGATGTGGCGGCTAAAATACCGCTTCCAGGGGAAAGAAAAGCTCTTGGCCTTGGGGGTGTACCCAGACGTGGGCTTGAAAGAGGCCGCAAAAGGCGTGATGAAGCCAGAGAACAGCTTGCCATGGGCAATGACCCCGGCGAAGTAAAAAAAGAAATCAGGGCCACTGCACGAGCGGCAGAAAAAGAACGGCAAAATACATTTGAAGTTGCCGCGCGAGAATGGTTCGCCTCGTACTCTCCAGCACTTACCCCGAAACATGCGGCCAAACTTCAGCGTTATACTGGCGGGCTGACTGACAAGCGCACCCGGCAACGTTTCCACCTTGCAACAAAACTAGAGTTGGTATGCTGACGGTTTTGAGATTGCCTGCGACAACGGTACGCGGATGGACGTCATTTTTTGCTCTGTATAGCCGATGACTCCTATTGGTACTGACTGATTGGTTAAGCAGAATCGCGAGGTCCGTACCTGTTTGAAGGCAAGCCTTTCAGATGGGCGTTTTTTCTTCAAACCGCCACAGTCCGCTGTTACCTCTCAACTTTCCCTGTCTCAAGAGGCAACGTCGGGTCTGCGGCCCATTCGAACAGCGACGCATCATAAACAGTTGTGTTATCAGCACCCAACAGGTGTAAGGCAAAAGCAACGCTACAGGCGGCCAAACCTCCTCCACAATATGAAATAGTAGGCCTTAACACGCTCAAACCCGCCTCCGAGAATATTTTCCTGAGGGCCACTGCGGGCAGAAAAGCCATGGTCTTTGAATCCACCAACGCTTTTGCAGGAACATTGATGCTGCCGGGAATATGCCCTGGTCTTGCATACCGTTGTAACGATCCGTCAAATATCTCCGGGGCCAACGCATCGATGAGCAAGGCCCGGTTGGTTCGCAAGTTTTTTAGTACCACCTGTTTGTCAACAAAAACTGTAGGAGCCGGTCGCATGGGGAATTCGGCCTTGCACCAAACGGGCTGCTCCCGTGTGACCCGGCGGTGTTCCATTCTCCACTTCCGCCAACCACCGTTAAGGACCACGGCGTCGTTAAAGCCGTAGGCATGGAGCATCCACCACAGTCTGGCGGCACAAATGTTGCTCGTGTCATCGTAAAGAACGGCCGTTGTTCCACGCCCCAATCCCAATCCCCCCATCACCTGAGAAAACCGTTCTGGCGTTGGCATCATCAGGGGCAGGTCACTATCCGGATCTGAGAGCTCCTCCAGCAAATCCACGTAGGCGCTTCCAGGAATATGCCCGTTCTGCCAGTTGCTTATTCCTGTTCCCGGTTCTGCGTGAAAGTACGCGCTACAATCGAAAATTCTTAACGTCGGATTATCAATGTTCGCCTCAAGCCAGTCTGTTTCGATAAGGCTGCCCGATCTGGGATAACCACCAACGTTTGCGCCGCCAACCGTTATTTGCGAGCACATCTTGTGCATCGTTTGCCTCACATGTGGCTGATTGTTTATTGTCCCAACCATTTCACTAGCCGAACTGATTAATTAAATGTATTTCACACCTATGAAATCGTTTCCAATGATAATTTTCTATTACAACAATCGGCCTGAATGAAGAGTATAAAATGGAACTGCGCGACCTGCGAACATTCGTCACTCTTGCTTCACTGCTTAACTTCAACCAAACAGGAAAGGTACTGAATGCAGCGCAATCCACTGTATCTATGCGTATTAAGGCGCTTGAAGACGAACTTGATGTTCGCCTGTTCGAACGGCTGGGACGCAAGGTTGTTTTGACGGAATCTGGGCTCAAGCTGTTACAGTATGCCAGAAAAATGCTCGAAATAGAGGAGGAAGCCAGGGCTTCTGTCAATGACAATGCCGCATCCGGCAACGTGACCATAAAGGTTCCGGAATCTCTGGAATGTCACCGGATGCCCGGCGTTCTGCTTGCGTTTCGGCGCAAGATCCCAACAAGCAGAGTTCGCATTCTTCCTTGTATCGCGGGTAACGTGGCCGAAGATTTGCGCCGGGGGGTGACGGATTTGGCCTTTGTGTTTGCCTACGAGCCGTCTGCACGGGATATTAATGCGGCATTTTTGGGCACGGATGAGCTTGTGGCCGTGGCTGCACCGGAGCATCCGTTGGCGGGCATGAATATGGTAGGACCGGCAGACATCCTGAAGCATAGCCTCCTGCTGGCGGCTTCGGATTGTAGCTATCGCCGAACATTTGAAATTTTTTTGTCGGAAACAGCCAACCTGCCCCAACCGTCAGTGGAATGCGACTGCGTCGCCGCAGCGATCAGTATGGTTCGCGCTGGTCTTGGCTTGACCATACTTCCAGAAATGGCTGTGCGTGATCACATCGCAGCGGGTGCGTTGCGGCGGCTGCCGTTGATTGGCGGACCTTTTGAAACTGGCGTATTCATGCTGTGGCACAAAGATAAATGGCTTTCCCCGTGCTTGCGGGATTTTATGGCCGTGTGCCGCGAGCACCTGATGCGGGGGTAGATCAAGTTCCTGCAGCAAAGCCGCAAAGACCATTGGGGATGAATTTGAGGGATTAGCAGAGTGTGTTCGACCTCATTATGCCGTTGGATTTTAACGTAAGTCACAGCTACTCTGGGGTCATAAACGGGGTCACAAGCCTTCGTGAACAAAAAATAAATTACAACAATTTCATACTTTTGAAATTCCAAATATCAAATTGTGCCTATTCTCCCCTTCACCATCTTGAACTCCAAGAGAGTTCAAAGAAGCCCGCCAAGCTGCTAGCTTAGCGGGCTTTCTGCTTTATAGGCACGTGGGGTAATTCGCTTAGTATTTTGACCTCTGCCCAAAGACGAGGTTAAGCATTCTTGCCTTTTCCTGGCCTTAAACCTTGAAAACGCACGGCTTGCTGCCCATCCGATTGTTAACTCGCTCAAGATAATTAACAATTTCTCTACAGGGATTCGCTGCTTTTCTTTGGTTGGAAATAAAAATTGCTCTGTGGGCATACCGGCTTAGCCCGGCATGCCTTTTTTTGAGCCGTTGCTCCGCCGTTGAGGTAACGAGGGGGGAGCGGCAGCCGCCAAATTCCCCTGACAGACATGACGCCCCGGACAACCATCACTACCAAAGCGTGCTAAACTAGCTTTTTGGAAGCAACGGTCGCCTAAAAATTTTTTGAAAGATCATCCCACCGAATGACGATATCCAGCGCCTGTTCTACAACCAGCCTTTCCAACCTTGCCTTTTCTTGCTCAAGCAGACGAGTCCGTTTGGCGTCAAAATAACCGGCCAGTATCTACACGCCAGCAGCTGACGTCTTCATCCAAGTAGTTTTTGAAAAGAATGAAGAAATTTCATTCTTCAGACTGCAATGACTCATATATTGTAAAAAAATAATTAATATTATGTTAAAAATACAATTCAATTTTTATTTCACATGACACCATAAGTCACATGATATAGCACTTTACATTTACAGCGCATGTTACAGTAGCTATAACATATCAATTTACTACATCACGCCCTTATCGCACAACTCATCTGACTAAAAAGCACATACTAACACGACTTGCGATAAATGTTATCGCTCCTCATATTTTACTGAATACCATCACTACCCGAGCAGCATTTTCATTAAAAACATCAATTTATGTAATTTAATTGCAATTAAGTAACAAAACTAAGATGTTAGATATTAAATCATTTTTATCCAACAACCATAAACATAAATTCAACTACTTAATCATCACGCAAGGCATAGCAAAACACATAAACAAAATAAAAATAATTTCTAAAATTACAACAACAATAAATATCACAAACTAGATTTAATTATTTTAATAGTTTCATAAAATACGAACAAATACAAAAATATTTTACAACACATAAAAGGAGTTACATGTTTATATCAACAAAAATCAATAGCAACACATCACACACTGGCAGTTATAATATTTTCTACACAGCACAAGATACCAAAACCATCATAAAAGTTACTTGTTGTATAAAGTTGAACGGAATTCTTAGAGATGTGACATGCCATGGATATCTCAGCGAGGCCATTGGCCGCGAAGCAAAGCTAAGAGTTGTTGAGCAAACGGTTATCGCGCGGCCATGTAAATTATATGCCAACGAATTTGAATACTTTTTCTGCCTTGACAAAAACTTCCCCCAAAGAGTGCGCCACGGCTACATGGGGGTTGGCAAGATACTGGGTGTGAAGAGAGATTCAAGCCACAACATTCAGGCCCTGCTGCTGCGATTTCCAGCCCAAGGTGTTGTGCGTCGAATGCGACGAGACCGAAGAATTAATTGGAACCCAGAGTATTCCAAGACATCTGGGGTAATGTGCATCGACCGCATTCCAGAAACTAAACACGATTTGAAGGAATTGGTTCAAAACCACTACCATCTTGCTGCACTCAGGTCACAGATAATAAATATCTCTGCAGCAGGAGCATGCATCTTGCTGCCAGATTTCGGTGGGTTAAAAAGCTTGTCTACTGACTCTGGGCTGATGCTTTATATAATTTCTGACGAGTTCAGCGTGTTAGATGCCACGTATGTTTTTTTATGTAAAAAAGTTGGAGTCACAAGCAGCGATGTTATCGGCACTCTAAAGCTGAGAACGCAATTCACACATGAATTGAATTTGAGAAATAGCGATTGCTGCTTGAACTGGGTTGAAATATCCAATTGCGGGTCGGCGCGCCTGGAGAGATTCATCCACAATATTTGCAGCGATGAGCCGGAGCCGACATTTCCTGACCAAATCTAGGAGGGGGGGACTCCCTGCCCTCCAGCTACAGGGTAATTTAGGTTTTATTGAACTGCTGCGGCGACACACCATGACAGCGCTTAAATACATGGCAAAAATGGGCGAGATCAGTAAACCCGCAAATAGCACTTATTTCTGTGATCGTATGCTCTGAATCACGCAACAGTTTTTCTGCCATCGCAATACGCCGCTGGATTATAAACTTGTGAGGGGGCATCCCCGTTGTATTTTTAAATTTTGTTGAAAATGCGGTTCTGTTTTGATGAGCCACCCGCGCAAGCTTTTCTACAGTGAGTTTTTCTGCGATATTTTCATCAATATACTCGCACACACGTTGCAACTGAGATTTGCTCATCCTTGCCCCATCAAAGCAACCTTTTATATTATACATATCGCAAATATGTCTCAAGGCTTGCTGCATTGTGCTGTCAAGATGAAAGCTTTGCATTTCAGGTACAAATAGAGGCATCAAAATGCTTTTCGCAACCGCTGAAAACTGCGGATTCTGTATGCCATGGATTGGATACACCTTGCTTACATCCAACTTGCATCCCAACTGGTCTGCAAATTCACACAAGTATTTTTGATCAAAAAATACATGTATTGACATGCAATCTTCAAGATACGATGCCCACAATGCCCTTCCCTGAGGGTTTATTGATGCATTGAATGCGGCTATTCTCATTTTTTCCAAATGCCAATTTTCGACCTTGCGATCAATGCTTGTATTTAAAAGAGCTATTGAAAACCAGAGTTTGTCCACTGGCGGCTGTACAATAACGCTTCCTGCTTTTTCAAGAGACAATATGACACTTCCAAAAGGTGCTTCAATTTGCTTTATTGTAGTCACACCTTCATGTGATTTCCAATCCTTGAAAAAGGAATTTATTCTATTCATTGTCTTGAATACCATCCGTAATAACAATAAAATATGCACGTTTACACAGAATCATTAACGAAATAAGTTATTCTATGATCTACACATTCCCACATCCTTGTTAAGTTTAAAATGGTTTTTATACAAAGCCACACAGCATCTATTATCATTATTTGAAATAACAATAGACAGTTCAGCTGCTTAAACAGCAATTAAGCATGAACAATGAAATTGGACTTAGGAATATTTACGGATTCGTTCAGTGAACAGGCACTAGCACGGCAGAAATCTCAATACAAAAAACTGCCACTCTTTTGTGAAGGTCAGCTCAAGGGCTAACTACTTGCTGTTACTTTTTTTGCTGAATCAAATATTGCAGTGAGATTCAGTCTTATACGTATGCAGCAATCTTCTACCAGCAACCACAGCCACCGGATGGCGGCCAACCTCAAGCGAGGCTGGCCGCTTTGTTCGTATGGAGACAAGTTATGCTAGCACGCTTCAATTTGCCGCATGGCTGTATTCGCAGTTTCCTGCAAAGAATTTTCAACTGAAGGTTGCACGTTATCCCATGCGGGAGCAGCCGCACCTCCATCGATCATTGAAGAACCCGTACCGTAATCACCATGCGTAACGTTGGCACTTTCGGCCGGGGCATCCACCGTCATGGCGGTATGCATGTCCGTAAGACTCATGCCTGCCATGTTTGTGGCAGAGTCCCCATCCTGATGCATGCTTCCGTACTCGTCACTGCTCATGGACACTTCGCCAAAGAGACTATCAAGTGACACATCGCCTTGAGAAAGCACGATGTCAGCATGCACTTCGCCGGAATGGTTCGATGTCACATCAGAGGCAGGCCCACCATCGAGTTGATTCAAACTCTCCCCATTAAACAGCAGACCAACATTTTCACTGCCGTAAAACGAGTGCTCGCTCAGCAAGTCATCCAGTACAGGTGAGTCCTCATGCCCGCTCTCCGTGGACGACATGACACTATCGGTATTTTCAGCCATGTGCGTATCCAACTGAGGATGCGCACCAGTACCCAACAGGGCATCCTGGCTTTGAAGGGCATCGTGCGGTACGTCATCCGCAGCAGGTTCAACACCGCCAGTCACATCGTGTCCCTGTGCCGGATGCGTATCCGCAGCAGTACTGTCTCCCTGGGCAGAGGTGTCCTGCGCGCCAGTGCTGTCATCAGGATTGGATGACTCCGTCCCGCCGGACCCAATGACGGCGACACTGGCCGCTTCATCCAAAGTGTGAATGTCAGCAGTATTCGGCGTGTCATGCCCCTGAACCGTTCCCAAACCTGCCGCATGTGCGGCCTGCCCATCATCTGATGCACCAGCATGAATGCTGTCTGTATTACTGTGCTCGGCTATATCTCCCCCAACAAACATCATGGGGGCGGCGGCAGCCGCAGGATCGTGCAAATGGTCAAAAAGACCTGCTGGCTCAATGGAAATGCCGCTGCTATGCAAATCGTGCAAAAGATCATTAAAGGTTGTCAGAAAGTCTGCGGGCAAATTCGCCACATCCAGGCCGTCAAAGTTGATGCTGGTCAGCCCGCCTGCAATAAGGCCATCAGACGCAATGTTGTTAAGCCACTGGCCATAACGCTCAGCAAAGCTTTCCGTGCTTGTGGCCTGAAGTATCAGCGTGTACGTGCCGCCGGTAGCAATGACATTCAGACTGCCGGTTTCAACCGCGCCGTTCAGCGTAACCGTATTGCTGCCGCCGCCCACATTGATCTGGTTGCCGCTGCCCTTGACGGCTCCATTTATGGTTACATGGTCGTTGCCTGCTCCGGTGGTAATGATATTTCTACCGCCGTTAGCGGTCTGCATGGCGATGCCACCGTTGAGGGTGATGTTGTCGCCCACACCACCGGATTGGGAATGTCCGGTAATGTAGTTTACAGCACGGCCACCATCCGCCCACATGGCAATGGCCTTCTGAGCAGAATCGGCCGTTGCCGTGATGGTCACGGTCAACGGTATGCCGGCTGCGGAAGCAATGCTGTTGCTGCTACTGGAAGAACTGTCGTAAGAATACGCGTGCATACCATATCCGGATTCACCGGCACCGGAGATGGTCACAGCGCCACCCTCGGTGGTGATGCTGTTATTGCTGTTGAAAGAATTGCCAAAAGAATATGCGTACATGCCGTGGCCAGCACCGCCTGTGCTTGTGGCTGAAACGACCACAGGACTATCCCCTGCGGCAATGTGATTGTTCCCACTATTTTGGGCATTCATGCCGTAGCTGTTACCGCCAACACTGGTCGCGATGACGTTCACTGAACCACTTTGAGAAACAATGCCATTGCTACCGGAATTTTCGGCGAACATGCCATTGCTGATGCCATTGGCGGAACTGGAGGCGTCTACAGATACTGAGCCGCTGTCCGTTGTGATGCTATTCTTGCTGCCGGACGAAAAAGCCCACATCCCGTAGCTTCTGCTGGCGCTGTCAGACGAAACAGCCACATCGCCACTGGCCGTTTCAATTATGTTACCGCCAGCATTGTTGGCAAACATGCCATAACCATCACCAGTACCAGCGCTGCCAGTGCCGGAAACCGCCACTGCGCCTGTTTCCGTGGAAATACGATTCTTGCCGGAACTCATGGCGGCCATGCCGAATGCGTAGCTGCTGTCGGTTCCAGAAACTGAAGCAACCACAGAGCCACTCTGGGTTGCGACAGTGTTGCTGCTGCCAGCTCCACGGGCAAGCATGCCGAAACCATCGTTGTCGCCAGTGCCGGATCCCACAATCGTCACGTCGCCAGACCTGGCTGTGACGCTGTTGCTGCCGGAAGTCGTTGCATGCATTCCCCCAGCGATGACCGTAGCGCCGCTTTGGGTGCCAATACTATTTATTCCTGAATCAGTGGCAAGCATGCCCTTACTGTCTTCTGAACCTAGGCCGTCAGCAAAAAGGAAGATATCACCGCTGTCGGTGGTAATTCTATTGGCACTTCCTGCGGAATCGGCCCACATTCCAGTGGACGTTGTGGGACTCCCGCTCTCAACCATTACAGCACCACTATCTGTTTCTATGCTGTTGGTGCCCGCATTTTTGGCGACCATGCCGTAACTTTCTCCACTCTCGGCAATTCCGTAAACGACTACGGAGCCAGAATCTGTAGAGATACGATTATTTCCAGAAGCAAACGCAGCCATGCCATAAGCTGAACCGCTGTCGGCAGCATTGCCGTAAGCGACCACAGAGCCGCTCTGGGTAACAATACTATTGCTGCTGTCCATTCCGCCGGCAAATATGCCATAACTGGACTCATCTCCAGCGCCAGAGCCAGCAACCGTCACGTCGCCGGACTGGGATGCGACGCTATTGCTGCCGGCATTCTGGGCAAACATGCCCACACCGCAGGCAGAGGCGGAATAGCCGTATACGTTCACATCACCGTTGGTGGTACGGATGGAATTGTTGCCACCATCATATGCTGCCATAGCGTAGCTGGCACCGGAGGCTCCCGAGCCAAACACGCGCACATCACCAGCTTCTGTTGTAATGGAGTTGCTGCCAGAACTAGCCGCATTCATGCCGTACCCCAGAGCTCCAGAGCCAGACACCGTCACGTTGCCGTTTTCGGCCTCAATACTATTTGCACCGTCACTCTTGGCAAAAATCCCGGAACCGCCAGCAGAAATCTCCACATTACCATTTGCACTTATTGTGTTTTTTCCACCATAGGCAACAACAGCGGCGTCATAACTGCTTGTGCTGGTGATGGAAACATCGCCTCCGGTTACGGCAATAGTGTTGACGCCACCACTGTTGGCGCTCACTCCAGTCCACTCAGCATTTATATGAAGAGATCCGTCATTGACTGACAGCTCATTCTTGCTGTCATAGAAGGCGGTCATTCCAGCTCCGCCAGAGTTTATGACAACAGAGCCATTATCAACGGCTACGTTGTTGGTGCCGCCGAAATGAGCAATGATCCCATCCCATCCCCATCCTGAATTCACATTGACATCGCCGTTTGTCACATGAACATTATTAGTGCTTTCTCCATATGAATGGATACCGCGGCCAAGGGCATCAATGCCCAGACTTCCGTTGGTCACGTCAATATTTGCGGTACTGTTGTTGTTAGTCGTGATACCCCAGGTATCAGTAACTATATTTATGGAGCCATTCGTGACGGAAATGGTGTTTGCGCTGTAGTCGCTTGCGCCAACGCCAGCCCATGCGGATTTGATATTGACGTTGCCGCCGCTGACACTGAGGGTGTTGGCACTGTTCTCATATGCGGCAATGCCTTCTGCACCCGAAGATGTAATATTGACGCTTCCGCCTGTTGCTGAAACAGCGTTGGAGCTGTTGTTTTCGGCAACCATTCCGCTTCCTTCTGCATTGATGCTGACATCGCCGCCCTTGGTCTCGACAGTGTTGGAACCGCCATCTTCTGCGTATATCCCTTTATCGCTGGCATTAACGAGCAGCTCGCGGCCCAAAATGGTGTTTTCACCAGCGACGGCATTTATGCCATGCCCAGAGGCATTGTTGATATGAACCTGCCCCTTGCCCATGCTGATGAAGTTCTCAGCGTTGTCGCCTTGCGCAGACACACCGCCCTGCACCTTAAGAATACCGTCTGTAGAGGTGACCCGAGTGATCGAGTCTGCCGTCGTATTCGACACACCAGCGTTGAGATTGATGGTATTGTAGTCGTCGGCCATAAGTGCCGGATCGGCGGATCCACTTGCATGGATAGAACTGCCGCCAACGAGGGTGTCGTTCAGAATAATTTCATCATTCTTGGTCGATGAAATAATGGAATAGGCTCCGCCCCCATTTTGCCCCTGATGAAACTCACCAATATTATCAAGGGCGACATTACCGCCATACTGACTGTCATGGGCGGCCGAATCGAACTCCTGATCCTTGGTGGCTATCAGCTCGACATTGTAGTCAAACGTATTGCCCGTGCCCCGGTCGAGCACCGTGATCTGGATAAAATCCACAAGCGGCTTGCCCGTCACGCCCAGACGCTGCATTTCAGCAATGCCCTCGGGAGTCAGACGAAATTCAAGCCGTCCAGTGGTGTAGTCAAAGGCTACATCCACCCAGGCATTTTGCCACCCATCGGGCAGGGTCACTGTCACGCTGAAACGCGCCCAGGGGGCTGCACCAGTAAAATCCAGATCACTGGCGGAAACAGCGGAAGGAGTGCCGTTGTTTTCGGCGAAAAACACGTTGGTGCTCACATACTCGCCGCTCTGGCCGTTGCCGTACAGCACGGCACGCACAAAGGGGCCAGAAGGAAATGAAGGGCCTTGAGGACCAGAGATGTCTGAACCGGACCCAGCTATGGCCCCCAATCCTGTTCCCCTGGTGACTGCAAGGGTAGGATTCAGAGTTGCCATCTCTGCCGGTGCCGAAACATTCAGGGTCGGGTTTTCTGCGCCATCGAGATGCCCCAGGCCAGACGCGAGGGATGAATCCGAATGCTCATTGTACCGTCCACCCCTTTCCGCAGCTTGCGCGGCAGGCCCTGCGGCCGGGGCAAGGTCAGGCCCGAAAGCATTGAAGAATTCCGAGCCGGGCAAAATCTTTCCATCAACAGCAAACTCCGGCAGGTTGGCCTTGTCGTACTGGGCGTAGAAGCCCTCAATAGCAATGCTGCCGCCATCGGCAAAGCTGAAAACCAGGTTATCGCCACTGCGCTCAAGGGTTGCCTGATCGGCCTGAAAATCCAGATGTATAGTGGCCTTTGGTTCCGCAGGAATAGAGATACGCTGACGGGCCCCAGGGGTGGTAAGGGTAATGGTGGACATGGTTAATCCCCTCTTTAAAAGCAAAATATTTTAGATAGATACAGGATGTGAAAAGCACATTGACTGCATCGCGTATTGTCTTTTGAGAAAAGGCTGGAGAGTGTACCAGCGTTCAGGGGTGCTCGTTCCCGTGTGTTGGGAACGAGGAATCCTGAGTTTGTCGCGGCGGCATCGCTGCACACACCGGACAAAGATGGAAGGGCAAGGGAAACCTTCAAGGTTTCCGCTGAAAATCAGACAATAAATGACTGTTAATGTCTGTATCCAGCAAGCTTGCTAATTGATAGTTAACTACTATTATTAGTAAGGTCAAGGCGCGTCCGCGCCTTAGACCCCTCAAACTCTAGTATGCACTATCAGCAAACTTAAGAAAGTCGATTGAGAAGTAAGTACAACCAATTCCTCTCAGATCAGACAGTTACGTTGGTTCAATAAAACCAAACCACAAAAAATATTGATTGTATAATCGTCATGAATATCAAGAAAATTTTTTTACAACTATCTAAAATTACAGATATTTGAAATATTATTAAAAAAAATTGTAAATTCTTGAATAAAAAAAATCAGTGAGCCTTCTAATCAAATGCCAATTACAGTCACAATTATTCTAAGTGCATCAAGCTCACGCGCTCAATATAATCTTTAATATCAACATATTGGGAATACATTCAATTAGGACAACTTACAGCTTAAGCCCACATGGCGACCAACCCATGTGAAGTTGGTCGCCATGTGTACACAGTCCCTTCATGGCTGCCTCTCAGTTTCATGGAAGGGCATGCCAAGGGATTGGAGGTTTTCGAGCAGAAATTTTCAACATCAGGCCGACACTACAGAAGAAACAGCTGGCCGCATCATTACGAGAAACAACAAGGCAGCCTCAACAAACATGCCGGGAAAAAAGCTTAGGCATTCTTGAGGTCGGTAATAATGGCGGCAAGTCTTTGAGCCTGTGCTGCCAGATCAGAAACAGCCTTGCTCGCCTCACTCATCGCCAAGGCCGTTTCTCTCGAAATGGAGTTTACATGGTCGACCGACTGGGCAATTTCCTCGGCAGAAGCTGATTGCTCTTCGCTTGCTGTGGCAATTCCCTGCACCTGATCGGCGGTCTGTTCTGCCAGCCCAAGAATCACCTTCAGCGCCTCGCCGCTTTGCAACGACAACTCTGTGGCAAGGTTTACCTTATTCACTGCTGCGTCCATGCGATGTACGCCATCTTGCGAGCTTTCCTGAATGGCATGAATGGCTTTGCCCACATCGAGGGTCGAGGCCATGGTCTTCTCAGCAAGCTTGCGCACCTCGTCAGCCACCACGGCAAAACCTCGGCCAGCATCGCCTGCGCGTGCGGCCTCAATGGCGGCATTGAGTGCCAGCAAATTGGTCTGATCAGCAATGTCCGAAATAACGGTCATAATTTCGTTGATGGCTTGGGCATGCCCGGAAAGCACATCCATACTGACCTTGAGAGCAGCGGCATCGTTTTGCACATCAGCAATCGCACTCTGGCATTGCGATGTCACATGATCGCCAGAGCGGGCCTTTTCCTGCATCTCAGCAGACAGATGCGCGCCATAGGAAGCATTCTTCGCCACCTCAAGCACCGCAGAATTCATTTCGCCCACAGCAGTTGCCGTATCTGCGATACGGTCTGCCTGCTGTTCCGCACCCCGGGAAGATTCTTCAATTTGCGCAGAAAGCTGTTCTGATGCAGAGGCAATGACGTGCACAACGTTTTCCAGTTGGTTCGCCGCATCAAGCAGGCCTTCTTTACGCGCGCTCTCTGCACGGTGTTGGGCCTCCAGTGCCTCGCCCTGAGCAATGCGGGCACTTTCTGCCGCCTCGTGCGCACGTGCGGATTCTTCCTGAGCGTGCTCTATATTCACCTTCAGCGCGTTTACCATGGCAATGATGGAATCGTACACGCCGAGCTTTTGGCAGCCGTCATCAACGTTATAATCGCCTTCAACAACCCGGTGCGCAATGGCGTTCAGTTCACTGGGGTCTTTGCCAAGCTGCTTGTGAGTGCCGCGAACAATAAACGCAACAGCACCGGCACCTACCAGCAAGGCCGCTATAAGCAATGAGCTGACCAGTATTCTCGCCCTTTCATAAAGTTCATCGCACGACTTACTGGCGGCGTCGGCCCCTTCAGTATTGATATTTACAAGCTCCATGAGCGATGCATTGCTCTGCTCGAAAAGGGCTCTGGATTTTCCTCTGAATATATCAATCGCCGCTTCCAATTTATTGTCATTTGAAAGCTGGATTATTTGAGCACTAACCTGAATATATTGTGCCCATTGCCTCGAAAAAGTGTCAAATGCTTGTTGCTCTTTTTGCGAAGATATTAGTTTAACATAACCAATTTTTGTTTTATCGAGCGCTGATAAAGCAGTTTCCATTCGTTTTTTATAAACGCTATTTTCTTCATCTGTTTTTGCATATACAAACAAAGCCTCAGCAAGCCTGTATTCCGAAGTCAGCAGAGTTGAATTCATCACACTTCGTGTAGAGCGCAACCAGTTTTCACTTATATCAGTAGACCCCTTGTTGATGTTTGCCATCTCAATCAGGCTGAATCCACCAACTAACGTTGCAAGCAGCAAAAGGAATCCAGACATAAGCATGAGCTTAACGCTAAGCTTCATATTCCCTCCAATCACATGTTTTTGCATGTATCGATTAAATTTTTTTGTGTTTCAATAATCTTATTTGCAGGATGCCAATATAAATTTTAACTATTAAACCAGTAAAAAACTGAATTGCTTAATTTTAAAATTTATATCAGGCTTTATAATCTGCATATTCTACTGAAATCTTTTCTATTTGTGATTCAATAGCCAAAAACGCTTTCACAAACCTTGGATCAAACTGCTTTCCGCTTTCACCAACAATAATATTAACCGCTTCTTTATGGGTGAACGGCGGTTTATATATACGTTGACAAACAAGTGCGTCATAAACATCTGCAACTGCTACGATGCGACCTGAAATTGGAATCTCTGCACCAGAAAGGCCTCTAGGGTATCCTGTTCCATTCCATCTTTCATGATGTGTCAATGCAATTTCTCCAGCCAGGCGCAAAAATGAATTTTCTCCTAACTTTCTCTGTGCTCCCAACATTGCCTTATATCCAATAATACAGTGCTCCTTCATCATGGAAAACTCTTCCTTGCTAAGCTTCCCCTCTTTATTCAATATTGCATCAGGAACACCGACCTTGCCGATATCATGCAACACTGCGGAATGATACAGCATGTCAATAGATTCATCATCCATAAACAGTTCAAGATCAGAAAGTTGCCTTGCCGCATGAGCCAGCGCGCATACATATTCCTGAGTGCGCTTGATGTGGCAGCCGGTTTCGGGATCACGGGTTTCAGCAAGGTCGGCCAGCATTTCAATTGTTGCCTGCTGGGTAAGCACAAGTTCCTTGGTGCGTTCCCGCACCATTGCCTCCAACCGGTCTCGGTGGCGTTTCAGTTCCAACTGGTTGCGCACCCGCGCTTTGACCAGCGAAGGATTGATGGGCTTGGTGATATAGTCCACGGCTCCTAGTTCAAGACCTTTTGTTTCATCGCCGATTTCACTAAGGGCGGTAACAAAAATAACGGGAACACCTCGGGTAGCTTCATTGCCCTTGAGCTTTGTGCACACATCGTAACCACTGATGTCGGGCATCATGACATCCAGCAGAATAATGTCGGGCAAGGGGGCGGCGATGGCCTTGTTGAGAGCCCGTGTTCCATTGGTGGCCGTCACCACTACATATTGATCTTTCAGTGCTTCCATAATTACGTAGAGATTGCTGACATCGTCATCAACTACGAGCACTGTGGGACGTTCAATATTCAATAAATGCCTCCTTCTATCGCACCTTCAGCGCCACAAGCAGGCTTTCAATAGCTTGTGATGCCTCTTCAATGTCAAAATTGCCCATGGCCTTCTGGAGACGCGCAAGGTCATCCTCCAATGCGGAGGGCATTTCCACTCCATCCAGATCTCTGACCTTGCCAAAGGCTTGAGCAACGTCGCATTCAAGTAATTTGCTGATTTCGGAAAGCAGGCTGCTCAGAGAAGAAGAATCAAATAAACGGCTTTCGCTGTCTGAATGGCTGTCAGCATCTTCAAAAAGTCTGATTGAAGTCAGTACGCTCTCCAGAGAGCAGAAAAACTGTTCAAACAAATCTTCTGTTACGCATTCTCTTGTGATGCCTATTTCAAGCTTTCCCGCTGCCCTGCTGAGCTCCATTGCGCCAATATTTCCCGCAACGCCTTTCAGCGAATGCGCTATTGAAGCAACAGCCGCCATGCTTCCCCGGTCACGCTCGGCACGCACAAGCGTAGCGGTATCAGCATAGTCTACGGCAAATTTTGCTAACAGATTTCTGTATAGCTCACGGTTACCGCCCATACGCAACACACCCTGCGTGACGGAGAGGCCAGGCAAAGCCATGACAGGCTGAGGAGCGTCCATGCTTTCACAGGGCAACTCTGACTGCAGAAAGGTTTTGTGCTTGCCCTGCTTTATCCAGCGAACGAGCGTAGCCAACAACTTGTCCGGCCTGATTGGCTTGCTCAGATGATCATTCATTCCGGCATTCAGGCTTCTTTCTCTATCACCAGCCATCGCATGAGCGGTCATGGCAATAATGGGGAGGTCGGCAACACCTGGCTTATTCAGCTCACGGATTCGTCTGGCGGTGCATAAACCGTCAAGTCCGGACATCTGAATATCCATAAGCACCGCGTCAAAATCACTATTTTTCACTGCCTCAATCGCCTCAAATCCGTTGCTGGCGACTTGCACAATAAGCCCGGCCTGTCCCAGAATTTCCAACGCAACCTTCTGGTTGATCTCATTATCCTCAACCAAAAGGATTCTGGCGTCATAAATTTTAGGCAGACCTTTCAGCCTTGCTCCACGATTGCTCACATCACTCTTCTTGTCGGACACCCTCTTGCCCAACGCCTCCATTACGGTGTCAAACAAGGTTGACGAATTCACCGGCTTGGCAAGAACTGTATTCACCCCAACATTTTTGGCCTCAAGGGAAATACCTTCATTGTTGTAGCCCGTGACCAAAAGGACAACGAAAGCATCGCGGGTGGCTTTCTGCCTAATCCGCTTGGCAACGGCGACACATTCCGTGTCAGACTTTTTTGAATCCAGCAGAACAAACAAGAAGGGGTCGTCGCTGTCTGTCTTATCCAGTGCATCCAGGGCTTCTGCGCCAGTGGTAACAGTGACGACACGGCAGAAGAAAGATTCCAAACATGAGGTTAGCGTGCGTTTTGTCTCGCTGTTTTCTGACACAACAAGACAACGTAAATGCTGCAAGTCCTGCATCAATACATCGTCAATTAGGCAGGCCTCTTGCTCACCCAATCCAACCCACGCGGTAAACCAGAAGGAACTACCTTGGCCCGGCACACTATTAACGCCAACTTCACCACCCATCAGTTCAGCCAACCGCTTGCAAATCGCCAGGCCAAGCCCTGTACCGCCATAATTGCGCGAAATTGAACCGTCAGCTTGCGTAAAAGCATTGAACAAATCGCTACTCTGCGACTCATCCAGGCCGATGCCGGTATCTGTAACGGCAAAACGAAGCAGTATGCGGTCCACACGACGCTCAACTTCCTTCACAGAAAGGAGTACGTGACCTTTTTCAGTAAATTTGATGGCATTTGTGGCATAATTTATAAGCACTTGTGAAAGACGCAAAGGGTCTCCCATCAAGTTATGAGGAATCGTGGCGTCTATGTCGAAAATAATTTCTAGATCGCATTCATCAGCTTTAACAGAAATAACACTGTATATTCTGTCAATGAGTTCCGTAAGATTAAAGTTAACTTCATCTATAACCATTTTCCCGGCTTCAATTTTAGAAAAATCCAGGATATCATCAATTATTCGCAAAAGAATATTACCAGAAAGCTGGATATCACTGACATATTCACGCTGCTTGTCAGTGATATCTGAATGCAATGCCAGGTGGGCAAGACCTAAAATTGCATGTATTGGCGTTCTTATTTCATGGCTCATCCTAGCCAAAAATTCACTTTTTGCCTTGTTTGCTTCCTCAGCAATAAGTTTTGCATGCTCCAGGTAACTGGCTGCGGCATGTTGTTCCGTAATATCCAAGGATAAAGAAACCACACCAGTCATGCGATTACTGCTATCCATCAGCGGGATTTCGGTCGTGCGCAGCAGGTGCTCGCTCCCATCGGCAAAAACATGAATGAACTCAAAAGTCTGGGTAGTGCAGTTTCCTCCGGCGCAGAGATTGTTCTCCATGTTTTCCCTGGCGGTCTCGCCGAGGAAAATTTCCTCCTGTGTTTTGCCCAGAATGTTTTCAGTTTTTAGGGCGTACACGTTTTCAAAAAAACGATTGCCCATAAGGTAGCGCCCTTCGGCATCTTTGAGAGTTACCATGCAAGGCAAATTATCAATAATGACGCGCAACATGCGCTCTTGTTCGGCAAGAGCGAGTGCGGCGCGACGTTTTTCAGAAACATCCTCAATGTATGCAGTCAGTTGAACAATTCCATCTGGTAACAACTTATAGTGACTACAAAAATTAAGATAACAATCATATCCTCCCACAACAGCACGCAGCTGCACCTCGGTCTGTTCATGCTCCTGACCGGCAAACATACGGGTCAGCACATTATTGAGCCCAGTCCTTGCCATTGCAGCATCTTGTGGATCAACATTGCGCCATAAGGATTCAGGACTAGTAATTATTTCATCAACAGTAATTCCAAGTAGTTCACACATTCTCTGACTAGTAAATGTGAATAATCTGCTTCCATCTTCAAAACAGCACAACTGAAAAACCCCTACAGACAGGGATTCAGCCATATCTACCAATTGAGTTTGAGACCTCTTTACATTCTTTAAAGCTGCCAAAATTTCGTTTTTGTGCGCCACCAGCTGTGCCTGGGACAAAACCAGAGAATTTGCCTGAAGACATGTCTTATCAAGCAGTTCCTTTACCTGAAGACTGCTAGACAAAATTTCCAGATTTTGCCCCACAACGGGCAGCAATTCTTCCATAAAAAACTCAACGAGTTCGCCTTGCGGCTCTGCCAGAACAAGTTCAAGTACAGCCAGCTTTTTACCCTGGCTGATTACTGGCAATAGAAGCCACCTGCCTCCAGACACATTACGTGCACAGATGAAGGTACCAGTCGGCACGACATCTTCATTGCCGTTGCCTGCAATTTTTGCATCAAAAAAGTATGAGGAGGAGGAGGAGCATGCAGGATCCAAATCGCAAAATGCAGAACCATCAACACTTGTAAAGTTTTCCTGAGAGTTGTCTGCCAGATAAAGTTCACATTGCGTAATACCCCATCGGCCACGTAGCCGTGAAAGCAAAGCAAAAGAAAATTCAGAAAAGGTCGTTGCGGACAGCAGAGCTTCGGCAATATTGCCAACTTCAGTTTTTACACGCAAAAATTTGCTGTGCTCAGCCGCACATACCCTCAGCCTGTCCAGGTTATTTGCAAGTTGCCCTATTTCATTATTCCACCTTCTATAAGGAACTACCTGCTCATAACACCCGTGGGTTACGCTTTCTATTGCCTTGCATAAACTGCGCAGCGGCCGAACCACGCTGACTTTGAATATTGTCAGCACAATACACAATGACATGACCACGGTGATTGATATCGCCAATGCAAACATGGAAATGGTTTTCCGGGTGTTTGCCATGACGTCATCCCGATCCAGAATCAACCCATTGCGCATTGATTCGGCAAGACAAGAGGTGTCGTGCCTGAGCGTGTTCAGAAACGGCAAAACCTTATCATGCATATATTCAAGGGCGTACACTCGAGTATGAGTCCTCGCCACATCCTGAACCTTGTCAAATTCAACAAGCAGTTCCCCAAACTGTCGTCTTAGCGCATCAATGCCCTCGGCATTGTTTGGTGATTTATTTTTAGCAACTGAAATCAACGAAAAGTACGCATTAATATTTTTTTCTAGCTCTACTCTACTCGATAGATGTTTTTCTTCACTATCTTGCAGAGCAAGTTCATATACCTGCTGGTATGCAGAAACACTTTCTTTATTTGAGCTTATCACTGCAATTACAGCTTTTATTTTTGTATCCACAAGCTCTGCATACAAGGAGTCGACGCTTTCACTGCCCTTAGCTGCAAGCACAAAAATAATTATCAACGCAGTGCCCGTGGGAAGAAGCGAAATAACCAGCTTGGCGCGAATGGAGAGATTGGCAAACCAAGTTATAATTTTTAAGTATATCAGATAAAGAGCTGCCATCTATCGTATCCAGCACACTACATGATTCTAATATTATAAATAAATATGTATTCACAATTTTACACATCAAACCATGAATACCTGCCAGTAGAAATCTTACAGCAAGAATATATATTGAATTGTAAAATTGAATTTTAAGATTTTACACAATTTTACATTGATCACTGTTTTTTTTCTCATACCATGTAAAAAATCATTAAAATTTTAACCAGGACATCATCTATCACTGCCAACAAAAAAACATATCGCGTGGCTTGTAATAATGAAGAATTACGAATTCCACAGAATACTATTATCCAGCATGTCATGCATAAAAGTTGAATGATAACATATAAAAACGAGATAAATTCATGAGCACAGAACGAAAGTATACTTTTTCATGGAGTACTATCGGAGATAACATGGCTGTTGCACGCCCAAGCCTTGGAGTATATACCCGCATTGAAGTATATAGACTTCTGCAATATACTTTGAGAGACATTCTTGAAGATGAATTTGGACATATAAAAACAGATGAAATATTCCGCAGAGCCGGTGCTCTTGCAGGCAAAGAATTTTATAAAAAGTATATTACAGATGTCAGTGACATTTCAGGCTTGGTGAAAATCATTGAAGACAAGTTCATGGAACTGGGAATAGGTATCTTTCGCGTGGAAAGTATCGATCTCGACACCCTGAGCTTCACTCTGAATGTTGAAGAAGACCTCGACTGCTCTGGACTGCCGGACAGCAACGAACAGATTTGCGTTTATGATGAGGGCTTTATCCAGGGCATCCTTGAATCGTACACGGGGACAAAGTTCAAAGTCCGCGAGATTGACTGTTGGTGCACCGGAGCCCGCACCTGCCGTTTCAACGCCAATGCTATAGATCAGACGCACGGTGATTAATGAAAATGGATCTCTTTGTTGATTGCGACATGCAGATAAGCACGGTGCATAAAGTACTGCATCATGTTGAAAAATTGCTCGATGCTGCAACCCCTCCGGAAGTTCCTTCTGCATTTACAAAAAACGAAGACTTTATCCGGCTGCATGAAAAAATGATATCCTTGCGTGATATTATGACATCTTTTGCTTCCGGCGACCTTTCCCCCCAGATTACAATGAGCGGAGTTGTCGCAGGGTCATGCAAGGCTTTACAGGCGAACCTTCGGCATATGACATGGAAGGTGCAGCAAGTTGAAAATGGAGACTATTCGCAACGCATGGACTTCATGGGAGACTTTTCGTCTTCATTCAACAGCATGGTAGTCCAGCTTGCAAACACGATAGATGCTTTACAGCAGAAGGAAGCGTCCCTTCAGGAAGAGGCCAGGCAACGCAATGAAGCCATGAGGCAACTGGAGCAAAGTGAAGCCAAATTTAAATATATGGCACAGCATGATCCACTGACTGGCGTGTTTAATCGCAGATTTTTCTTCTTTTCCGCAATGGAACAGATGGAGCGGTGCTTTGCAATGCGACGAAACTGCTGCTATTGCCTTCTTGATGTAGATCACTTCAAAAAATTTAATGATACATACGGCCATGTTGAAGGCGATTGGGCATTGAAGCATATTGTGGAGCAAGCTCAAAAAAGCCTGCGGCGGGCTGACATCATGGGGCGTTACGGGGGCGAGGAATTCATCTTTTTCTTTTCCGATGCCGATATGGAACAGGGCCGTGCTGCGGCGGAGAGAATTCGTGTAGCGGTGGAAAGTGAGCCTTGCCAGCTTCAAGATGGCAGAAAAATTCCCGTGACTGTGAGTATGGGGGTTGCAGGCCTGCTAGCAAAAAAAGTGGCAGACCAGAATAGCAATATCCTTCAGCAACATGCAATAAAAATAGCTGACACAGCATTGTATCAGGCCAAGGGAAACGGAAGGAATACCGTTCATGTTGCTGAAATTGTTAATATTACATAAAAAATGCGTGCCTCACACCTTTTTCTATGACACTCCATATTACCCGCTCGCAATAAACTGCCCCCCGTAGGAAGTAACCGATCTGTTTGTATTCAAAAAATTCAAGCACAGCCTTATGACCTGGAATTTTCCCATCCAGGCACATAGGTCGAATATTCTAAAAGCTGTTGCTGGTTCCAGGCCATTGCAGGTCATGAAGATTATTTCATTCAGCAGAATCTTGAATGCCCCACAAAAGAACGCATATTTAATGCTTTTTTTGTGGCATCCCAACTAGCTAGTGACGTGAATGAAGCGTTTTTGTGATCCATATTCCTTTCAGAAAAGCTCTCCGGCCTGACGGCGCTTAAGGAAATCTCATAATTCCATTCTCTGGTATTCTACTTGTTGATGTTACATTATCCTGTGAGTGCTTTTATCTGTAAATTATCATGTATTTTTAACGTGTTAAAGCATATGAACGAAAACCATATCCAGCAGTCTTCTAGCTAGTTGATCAATCTTAAAATTTTTACTGCTTTTCGGGCCGACAATCGAAAAATGCATTTTCTGCATCACCGCCTGTTGAAAAGTGATTCGCGGTGTCGTCCCTTGTTGCGCAGGACATCAGTTTTCGGTGGAAAGCTATACGACCCACTATCTTAAAAAGTTGTGCTCCTAGATTGTTCCTGAAAAAATGACTATGGTTGTTCGGATTGTACTCCTTGACAGCCCAATTGCATTAAAGGCAATCTTGACAACGGTGACAGTCTATCAGATGCAACCTTTCATAAGGCTATACACATATGCTTTCTGATCTTCAGCCTTCAGTGCAATCATACGCTGACGTCATTTCCAAAGTTACAGGTATTGACGTTGAAATTATGGACAGCAGTATGGTTCGTGTTGCTGGAACAGGCATATATGCCGACAAGGTGGGCGAGAGCCTTGCGCAGGCTGGAGAAGTGTACAAGGAGGTCATGCGGAGCCGCCAAACAGTGCTGGTTAAATCCCCACGGCACCATGAAATCTGCACCAACTGCCATAATCAGGATAACTGCCGCGAGCGTTTCTCTCTGGCGACCCCCATTGCCGATGCCGCAACCCTGCACGGCGTCATTGGCCTTGTCTGCTTCAACGATGAAGACCGCGCCCGCGTGATGGCCTCACTGGACAGCTATTCCGCCTTCATTTCTTTTCTGGCCGACGGTCTGGCCCTGAAAATCGGCGAAAAAACGCACCTCAGCCAGACCACGCGTATGCTCGACCTCATGCTTCAGGCCGTGGATATTCCAGGCCTTGGGCTTATTTTGTTCAACCGGGACGGTAGCCAGCTCTACGCCAACACCCCAGCTCGCGAATTTTTTGGTGAAACACAAGGCAAAAACCTTCAGTCTGGCGATATCCAGCCCTGCGGCAGCTCTGTATACGGCTACGAAGAATTTGAGGTCAAAGCACCGGATGGGGTCGTGCATACGTTGCCAGGCCGAATGGTGCATCTGGATTGCGGGCAACACTACTCGGCCGACATGTTCGCCTTTGAGCTGCCCAAGAGGCTGGCGCGCCTGGCTGGCGACCTGAACTCCCACAGCGCGGCCTCGGGCTTTGATTCCATCATTGGCAGCTCCGGCCCCCTTGAAAGCCTGAAAACCAAGGCCATGCAGATTGCTGATTCCGGTTCAACGGTTCTGATCACCGGCGAATCCGGCACAGGCAAGGAGCTTTTGGCCCGGGCCATACACAATGCCGGGCCGCGCAAAAATGCGCCGTTCATTGCCATTAACTGCGGCGGCATTCCTGATACGCTGCTTGAGAGCGAGCTTTTCGGCTATGTCAGCGGCGCATTTACGGGCGCCTCCAGCAAAGGGCGCATGGGAAAGTTTGAACTGGCCGAGGGCGGGGTTATTTTTCTGGACGAGATATCGGCCATGCCGCTTTACGTGCAGGTTAAACTACTGCGAGTTCTCCAGGAGCGCGTTGTCATCCGCCTTGGCTCCAACAGGCTTATCTCCGTCAATGTGCGCGTTATTGCCGCCAGTAACGAAGACCTCCGCGACTGCATTGCGCGCAATGCCTTTCGCGAAGATCTTTTCTATCGGCTCAACGTCATTCCCCTCGATATGCCGCCATTACGGCAGCGTGTTGGGGATGTGCCCATTCTTGCCAACTTTTTTCTGGATAAATACTGCGCCCTGTTTCAAAAACGCCGCCCCCGGCTGAGATCGTCAGTGCAGCACCTGCTTGAGCAGTATCCCTGGCCGGGCAACGTGCGCGAACTGGAACACGTGGTGGAATACGCCGTCAACATGATGCCCGAAGACGGCACCATTGATATTGACTGTCTGCCAGCAAAGCTGCTGGACGACGTGCGCCGTCTGAAAACACCTGCCCCCCCAGCAGTGGAACAAGATCCCCCAATTTCAGGCGTGCAGCAGATCATTCCCTTGGCGCAAATGGAAGAACAGGCCATCCGTGCAGCATTAAATGTTTTTGGCACCAGCACTGCGGGCAAAAAAAAGGCAGCCCAGGCCTTGGGATTGAGCCTGGCGACCTTCTACCGCAAGCTTCATTCTTTCTCAAATTAAGAATTTTTCACACAAGACTGCATCTCAATATGAGAATTTTCTCATTTTGAGAAGCAGTCTTTTTTTATTCCCCTCCCTCCGCATTCCTCCACTCCACAGTCATAATTGACATTTTTTTCACTTGCACAGTTTGGCCCTCTTTTTGCCTAAAGAGTGATGAAAGGCTTTGGCCGCACTTCACTGAAATCGTTACACGCGAGGGCAACATGTCTATCAGGATGCACCTGAATTCTTACCAAAAAACTCCCGGCACGGGCACCGATCTTTCGACATTATCCCCCTCGGTTGCCAAAAACGTGCGATCTTTCCACGCCACCTTCAAGGAATACGAACCCACGCCGCTGAACCGGTTGCCGGGGCTGGCCGCCGAGCTTGGGGTGAAAAACGTATTCGTCAAGGACGAATCCAAACGCTTCGGGCTTAACGCCTTCAAGGTGCTTGGCGGCTCTTACGCCATGGGGCGCTACATTGCGGACAAAATACACCTGCCGCTGCAAAGTCTCACGCGTGCCAACCTTGATGCTCCCGAAGCAAAGGCCAAGGCTGGCGATATCACCTTTATCACCACCACGGACGGCAATCACGGGCGCGGCCTCGCCTGGACGGCCCGTGAGCTGGGCTACAAGTGCATAGTCTTCATGCCCAAGGGATCGGAAGAAATCCGCAAGAACAATATTCTGGCCGAAGGCGCGCAGTGCACAGTGACCGACCTCAATTACGACGAGGCCGTGCGCATGAGCTGGGGCCTTGCCCAGGAAAACGGCTATGTGATGGTACAGGACACCGCCTGGGAAGGTTATGAAGAAATCCCCACCTGGATCATGCAGGGCTACATGACCCTTGCGACCGAAGCTCTTGAGCAGCTCAAGGCCATGGACGCCCTGCCCACGCACTGTTTCCTCCAGGCGGGCGTCGGTTCGTTTGCCGGTGCGGTTGTGGGCAGTCTGGTTGCCGCCCTGGGCGAAAAAGCCCCCAAGTTCATCATTGTGGAGCCGCACTCGGCCAACTGCATCTACAAGTCGGCCGTGGCAGGCGATGGCAAACCCCATACCGTGGGGGGCGACCTGCAAACCCTGATGGCCGGCCTTGCCTGCGGCGAGCCCAACACCATCAGCTGGGAAATCCTGCGCGACTACTCCACCGCCTACATTTCCTGCCCCGACTATGTGGCAGCCAACGGCATGCGCATTCTTGCCGCACCGCTCCGCGGCGACGCCCCCATTGTTTCGGGCGAATCCGGCGCTGTGACCACTGGTATCGTGCAGTGGCTCATGAAGCACCCGGCAGCCGAAGCCCAGCGCATAGCCCTTGGGCTTGGCGAGGATTCCTCCGTGCTGCTCATCAGCACCGAGGGCAATACAGCTCCTGAAGTTTACAAAAATGTTGTCTGGCTCGGGGCGCACCCCGACCTTGATCCGGCTTAGCGCACCGCTGGTGCAACCCTTGCGCATGGCTCAGGACAAAAATCTGCTTTCACCTAAGGAGAAAACCAATGGATTTCGCCAAGATCACTGAACTCAGCAAAAAATACGAACCTCAGATGACGCGCTTTCTGCGCGACATGATCGCCATTCCTTCCGAAAGCTGCCAGGAAGAAGCCGTCGTCAAGCGCATCAAGCAGGAAATGGAAGCCGTGGGCTTTGACCGCGTGGAAATCGACAAGATGGGCAACGTCATCGGCTACATGGGCAACGGACCGCGCCTTGTCGCCTTTGACGCGCACATCGACACTGTGGGCATTGGTGAACGCGCCAACTGGACCTTCGATCCCTACCAGGGATACGAAGACACCGAAACCATCGGCGGCCGGGGCGCTTCCGACCAGGAAGGCGGTATGGCTTCAATGGTTTACGGCGCGCGGATCATGAAAGAACTGGGCATTATCCCCGCTGACGTTACCGTGGCCATGGTCGGCACTGTACAAGAAGAAGACTGCGATGGCCTGTGCTGGCAGTACCTTATCAAGGAACACGGCCTCAAACCCGAATTTGTGGTTTCCACTGAACCCACCGACGGCGGCATTTACCGTGGTCAGCGCGGCCGCATGGAAATCCGCGTGGATGTGCGCGGTGTCTCCTGCCACGGCTCCGCCCCCGAACGTGGCGACAACGCCATCTTCCGCATGGGGCATATTCTCACCGAGCTGGAAGAGCTGCACAAAAAGCTGCAGGACGACCCATTCCTCGGCAAGGGTTCGCTGACTGTTTCGCAGATTTTCTACTCCTCCCCTTCGCGCTGCGCCGTGGCCGACGGCTGCTCCATTTCCATCGACCGCCGCCTGACCATGGGCGAAGACAAGGATCTTGCCCTCGGCCAGATACGCGACCTGCCTTCCGTGCGCGCCGCTGGCGACCTTGTGAAGGTGTCCATGTACACCTACGAGGCTCCCTCATGGACCGGCCTTGTATACCCCACAGACTGCTACTTCCCCACCTGGGTACTGCCCCAGGATCACGTTGTCTGCAAATCCGCTGAAGAAGCGTACCGCAACCTCTTTGGCAAGGAAGGCCGCACCGACAAGTGGACCTTCTCCACCAACGGCGTGTCCATCATGGGCATGTTCGGCATCCCGGTAGTGGGCTTTGGCCCTGGCAAAGAAAAGGAAGCGCACGCCCCCAATGAAAAAACCTGGAAGGAAGATCTCGTGCGCTGCGCCGCCCTCTACGCCGCCCTTCCGGCCACCTACGCACAAAAAGGATAACCCCATGAGCGCCACGCAAAGGGATCTTGTCGTCATCGCCATAGGTGGCAACTCGCTTATCAGCGCGCGCGATAAAAAAAGCGTCACGGATCAGTATGATGCCATCTGTACCACAGTGGCCCATATAGCGGACGTTATCGAGTCGGGCCGCAGGGTGGTTATTACCCACGGCAACGGCCCGCAGGTGGGGTTTATCCTGCTGAGGTCAGAAATAGCACGCAAAAGCAACGGATTGCATTCCGTACCGCTGGTTTCGTGCGTTGCCGACACGCAGGGGGCCATTGGCTGGCAGATCCAGCAGGCCCTTACCAACGAGCTTGCGGCACGCAAGCATCAGGGGCGCGTTGTCAGCCTTGTCACCCAGGTGAGGGTAAACGCCGATGACCCCGGCTTTACCAACCCCGACAAGTTCGTTGGGGAATTCTACGATGCGGAAGACCTGCCTGCACTGCGCGAGCAGAATCCCCAGTGGGAACTCAAGGAAGACCCGGGCCGGGGCTGGCGGCGCGTGGTTCCCAGTCCTGCGCCGGTGGAAATTGTGGAGCTGGATGCCATCCGCGCCCTGCTCAATGATGGATTCAATCTGGTGACTGTGGGCGGCGGCGGCATCCCGGTGGTGGATCAGGGCAACGGCGCGCTGCGCGGCGTTGACGCCGTTATCGACAAAGATCTGGCCTCGCGCCTGCTTGCCAACGCCCTTGGGGCTGGCACGCTGATCATTTCCACAGGTGTGGAAAAGGTCTGCGTCAATTTTGGCAAACCAGATCAAAAAGCCCTTGGGCAGACAACAGCCGCCGAAATGCAGGCCTATTACGATCAGGGGCAGTTCCCGGCTGGCAGCATGGGGCCCAAAGTCAAGGCGGCTCTGGATTTCCTGGCCGCTGGCGGGGAAAGGGTGATCATTACCAGCCCAGAGCACCTCAAGGCCGCCATCAACAATCAGGGCGGCACCCACATTGTGCCTTAACGCCGCCCGGTAACTCGGCCGCAGACCAAACAAACACAGATACCACTTACCGATTTGCAGGAGAATCCCATGGACCGTACCGGTATTCGCGAACACATCAAGTGCCTTTCCAAATTGAACTTCAAAAACATGTACATGAAGGACTTTCTGGAAACATGGCACAAGAGCGACGACGAAATTGCCGCCACCTTCGCAGTTGCCGACATTCTGCGTGGCCTGCGCACCAACAATGTTTCCACGCGCATTTTTGATTCCGGGCTGGGCATCTCCCTGTTCCGCGACAATTCCACCCGTACCCGCTTTTCTTTTGCCTCGGCCTGCAACCTGCTGGGCCTGACCGTACAGGATCTTGATGAAGGCAAATCGCAGATAGCCCACGGCGAAACCGTGCGCGAAACCGCCAACATGGTGTCCTTCATGGCAGAAACCGTGGGCATTCGCGACGACATGTTCATCGGCAAGGGCAATACCTACATGCGTGAAGTGGCCGGGGCCCTGCAGGAAGGCTTTGACGAGGGAGTGCTGGAACAGCGCCCCACCATCGTTGATCTGCAGTGCGATATCGACCACCCCACCCAGTGCATGGCCGACATGCTGCACATCATCAACCACTTTGGCGGCGTGGAGAAACTCAAAGGCAAAAAAGTCGCCATGACCTGGGCCTACTCCCCTTCCTACGGCAAGCCCCTTTCTGTTCCCCAGGGCGTTATCGGCCTCATGACCCGCTTTGGCATGGATGTGACGCTGGCGCACCCCGAAGGCTATGAAGTTATGCCCGAAGTGGAAGCCATTGCCGCAGAAAACGCCAAGGCTTCCGGTTGCACATACAGCCGCACCAACTCCATGGAAGAAGCCTTTGCCGGAGCCGACATTGTCTACCCCAAGAGCTGGGCTCCCTTTGCCGCCATGGAAAAACGCTCGGCCCTCTACGAGCAGAACGACCACGACGGCATCAAAAAGCTTGAAAAAGAACTGCTGACCCAGAATGCCAACTACAAGAGCTGGGAATGCACAGAAAAACTCATGGCTACCACCAACAAGGGCAATGCCCTGTACCTGCACTGCCTGCCCGCCGATATCACCGGTGTTTCGTGCAAGGAAGGCGAAGTGGAAGCCAGCGTGTTCGATCGTTACCGTGCGCCCCTTTACCTTGAGGCCAGCTACAAGCCCTACATCATCGCCGCAATGATCCTGTTGGCGCGCAAGGCTGATCCCTCTGACACCCTCATGCGTCTGCTGGAATCGGGCAGCCCTCGCATCCGCTAGGTACAACCCGCGGCCCCGGGGGGAATACCCCACTCCCCGGGGCTGTAAACCATTTCGTAGCGCCAGCGCGGCAACAACAGGAGTAAGGCTTTGAAAATCCTTATCCGCAACGGAACAGTTGTTACTCCCACAGGTATTCATAAGACTGACCTGCTGCTTGCCGATGGCCTTATCGCGGAAGTGAACGAAAACCTGTCGTGCGGCGATGCCAACGTCATAGACGCTTCAGGCAAGCTCTTGCTGCCCGGCGGTGTGGATGTGCATACCCACGTTACGCTCAATCCCGATGCCGCGACTGGCTCCGACATTTACTTTACGGCAACGCGCGCAGCCCTGATGGGCGGCACCACAAGCATTGTGGAGCACATGGGCTTTACGCCGCAGGGACGTAGCGTAACCGAACAAATGTACCTCTACGAAAACCTGGCTGCCGGACAGTCCTCCGCAGACTACGGATTCCACGGACTGATCCAGAGTTCGGACAACAATTTTTTCCCTCTGCTGCGCGCCTTTGCCGAACGCGGCATGACCTCGGTCAAAGCCTACATGACCTACGCCCAGCGCTGCTGCGACGGTCAACTCTCTGCCCTGCTGAAAGCCTGCGCCGAACAGGGAATCCTGCTGGCCGTGCATGCCGAAGACCATCATTGCATACAAAATGGTCTGGCGGCCTGCTCCTCGCCCGGTCACGGCGACCCCATATGGCATGCCAGAAGCCGTCCCCCGGAGTGCGAAGCCGCTGCCGTGCAACGCCTGCTGCGCATTGCCGCAGATGCGGGCGAGGCTCCCGTGTACATCGTGCATCTTTCCACCGCATCCGCCCTCTCAATCATACGCAAGGCACGTGAGGCGGGGCAACGCAACATCTTTGTGGAGACATGCACCCAGTACCTCACCCTCACAGAAGACCGTTATTCTGATCCCGTTTCCGGTGTGCAGTACATCCTGTCGCCTCCCTTGCGCAAACAGGAAGATGTGGACGCCCTTTGGGCCGGATTGCGCGATGGGCACATCCAGACTGTTGCCACGGATCATTGCTCGTTCTCCCTGGCCGAAAAAAACCGGGGGTTGGGCGACTTTACCCGCTGCCCTGGCGGCGCCCCGGGCATTGAAGAACGCGTCGCCCTTCTGTTCAGCGAGGGGGTCGGCAAGGGGCGGCTGAGCCTCCAACGCTTTGTGGAAGTCATGTCCGCCAACCCGGCAAAACTTATGGGCCTCTATCCACGCAAAGGAGCGCTCCAACCCGGCGCGGACGCGGATATCATCATGCTTGACCCACAAGAGGACGGCATCTTGAGCGCCAGCAATCTGCACGGCCCGTGGGGCTATACCCTTTACGAAGGCGTGCCCGTCAAGGGTTCGGTAGAAATGGTTTTTCTCCGTGGAACATGCGTGGTTCACAATGGATTTTTTCTGGGTCAGCGCGGTGATGGAAGTCTGCTGTGCCGTCAACGCTTCATGGAGGCGCATTGATCTGGTGAATTTTCTGGGGCGGCGCATGCGGCCTGAAGTACAACTGACAACGGCCAACGGCAGGATAATAAGGAGCCATTCCATGTTATACTTACGCAACGCGGTTATGATTGATGCTGAAACTTTCGAGCTTGCCAGCGGCCACTTTGCCGTGGAGGAAGGGCCCGCAGGTTCGGTAAAGCCCATCGCAGAAATCCCTCCTGCCGCCACGCTTACTGCAGGCAACCGCGTGCTGGACTGTAAAGGGCGCTTTGTAACCCGCGCCCTGAGCTGCGGGCACCACCACATCTATTCCTGCCTTTCGCGCGGTATGCCGCCTGCCCTCCGAAGCCCGAAAGATTTTGCCGACATGCTTGCCCTCGTGTGGTGGCGGCTCGACAAATGCCTCGACCGCGACATGACTGAAGCCTCGGCTCTGGCCACAGCCATGTATCTTGCCAAAAACGGCGTGGCATTCTGCATAGACCACCACGCCTCGCCCAATGCAGTGGAGGGCAGCCTCTCGGTGATTGCAGACGCCATGGATCGCATCGGCGTGGGGCATCTGCTCTGTTATGAAACCTCTGACCGCGACGGGCGCGACATTGCCCTCAAGGGCCTTGAGGAACACGAGCGCTATCTTTCCGCCGGGGGCAAGGGGCATGTGGGCCTGCACGCCTCGTTCACTGTAAGCGACGAAACGCTGCAGGCCGCAGTGGACATAGCCCGCCGCCACGGCACGGGCGTGCACATTCATGTGGCCGAGGCCGCCTCAGATCAGCAGCACTGCCTGCATACTTATGGAAAAACCGTTGTGCAGCGTCTCGCGGACTTTGGCGCGCTGGAACTGCCGCAAACAATTCTGGGCCATTGCGTCCACATTGTCTCCGAAGACAGGGATATCCTCTCCAAGGCCCCCTGCTGGATCGCGCAGAACACCGAATCCAACCAGAACAACAATGTGGGCCTGGCTTCATACGGCTACAGCAACCGCGTCATGCTGGGCACGGACGGCATGCATTCCGACATGATCCGCTCTGCCCAAAGCTCCTTTTTTGCGGGTGTGCGGGTTGAAGGCCTCTCGCCAGCCGGGGCTTACGCGAGGCTTCGCAACGTCCACAACCATACGTCCCTGCACGGCCCCTGCGGCGACGCCCCCAACAACCTCGTTATCCTTGAATACGACACGCCCACGCCCCTGCGCCCCAATAATGCGCTGGGGCATTTTTTTTACGGGCTCACGGCAGGGCATGTGCACACGGTTATCAGCCAGGGACGGGTGATTGTGGAAGACGGGCGGCTTACCCGTTGCGACGAAAACGAAATACTGACCTTCGCACGTCAACAGGCAGAACGGCTCTGGAACAGGCTTGCCTAGGTCCCGCATCTCCGAGGAGGATTTATGGTTTCTGATCACATGCACGGCCTTGACCCCGTCAGGCTTCTGCGCTGGATACTGGAAGACCTCAACCGGGGTTCGGCCCTGGGAATCGTCAAGGATCTTTTTTTCATACCGCAGCAGGATGACCCCTTTCGCTTGCAGCGCTACGGCGTAGCACTTGAAAACCCTCTGGGCGTGGCTGCTGGCCCGCACACGCAGATGGCCCAGAACATCGTGGCCGCGTGGCTTTGCGGCGCGCGCTACATGGAACTTAAAACCGTGCAGGTGCTGGACCAGATTTCAGTGACCAAGCCCTGCATCGACATGCACGACGAAGGCTACAACTGCGAATGGTCGCAGGAGCTGAGTCTTGAGCAAAGCTATGAGGAATATCTTAAGGCCTGGATGCTGATACACGTGCTGCATGACCGCCTCGGCTTTGCCGGTACGCCTGGCGTCATTTTCAACATGAGCGCGGGCTACAGCATGGAAGGCATCCTGAGCCCTGGGGTGCAGAACTTTCTGAACCGTATGCAAAACTGCGGCGACGATGTGCGCGCCATGCAGAACCGCCTTGCCTCCGTATACCCACGTGCGGCGCAGCTGGATATACCCGGCTGCATGAGCAACAGCCTGACCATCTCCTGCATGCACGGCTGCCCGCCAGAAGAAGTGGAAAAGATATCCCTCTACTTTTTACAGCAGCGCAGGCTCAATACAACGCTCAAGATGAATCCCACCCTGCTGGGCGCAGATCGAGTGCGCGGTATCCTTAACGAAAGTCTGGGCTATGAGACCACTGTGCCAGACATCGCCTTTGAACACGACATTTCCTACGAAACTGCCCTGCGCATCGTGCGCAACTGTTGCAGCGCCGCCAGCGATCTGGGACTCGCCTTCTCCGTCAAGCTCACCAATACGCTGGAAACGATTAATTCGGGCCAGAGGCTGCCCGAAAAAGAAAACATGGTCTACATGAGCGGCCGGTCGCTCTACCCCATTTCCATCGCAGTGGCCGAAAAGCTGCAAAAAGACTTTAACGGCGGGCTGGACATTTCCTTCTGCGCCGGGGTGGATGCCTTTAATGTGGCAGATACCCTGGCCTGTGGACTGGCTCCTGTCACCGTCTGTTCAGACCTGCTCAAACCCGGCGGCTACGGCAGGCTTGCCCAGTATGTGGAAAACCTGCGCACGGCCATGCGCGCAGCAGGAGCCGCCAGCCTGGCAGATTTTCCGGCTGCTGTAGCCGCCCTCCCCGACCGGGCCGACCGGGCTGCCGCTGTTCTGCATAACCTCGCCGCCTGCGCCAGGGCCGCTGCCGCGCACGGCTCCCGCTATGCCAAGCAGGCAGGGCGCCATAGCGATGTCAAAACATCCCGCCCGTTGCCAGCTCTGGATTGCGCCGATGCGCCCTGTATGAGTCAGTGCCCTGCGGGGCAGAACATTCCGGCCTACATGGAACGCTGCGCGGCAGCGGATATGGACGGTGCGGCGAGCACCATCACGGCGACCAATCCCTTCCCTGCCGTTCTTGGGGCCATGTGCAATCAAGCCTGCCGTGAAAAATGCATGCGTGGGCAGTATGACGATGGCCTGCAAATAAGGGCTGTGAAGGGTTGCGTGGCGCGGCTTGGCAATCGGACGCGCTCGCCAGCTACGGCCAACGGGCGCTCTGTTGCGGTTATCGGCGCAGGCCCAGCCGGACTCAGTTGCGCATATTATCTGGCTTTGGCCGGGTGCAGTGTGGACGTTTATGAAGGCGCTCAGACTGAAGGCGGCCGCACGTTAGCCCCCATTCTGGAAAAGGGGGGCAAGGCGGCGGAGCATGTCCGGCAGGATGTGGACGCAATACTGGCCCTTGGCGTGCGACTGCGTCGGGGCAAGCCCATAGATGACAAGGCGCTGGCCGATCTGGCTGGTAAAACGGACGCTGTATATATTTCTTCGGGCGTGGAAGGACTTGCCTCCGCCGACGCCCGCAATATCTTCCGGTCAACCCCTTCCGGAAGCCGTGGCCCTGCCTCGACGCTTGTTGCTGGCGTTGGGGAAGGAAGCTGCACCTCCTCCACCATCCTGGCCCGTCTGGGCATACTGCCCGCCAGCAACTCCGGGCGGGCCGGGATGAACCAGAAGCAAGCTTACCCTGAACCAACCGATCTTGCCGGGCTGCGCCGCAAGCAGGCTTTCCGCCTCAATGGCGCATCCAGGGCATCCCTTTTGCCCACCGCACCAGATGCAGAAGAAGCTGCACGGAAGGAGGCGGCCCGCTGCCTGCATTGCGACCAGTACTGCGGCGCATGCGTGGCCTTGTGCCCCAACAGGGCCAACGTGCTGCTCAGCACCACCGCGCTTTCATGGCCCATACAGGAAGCGTTCCACGATGGTCAAACCACCCACATACGCACTCTGGGCTTTAGCGGAATCCAGCAGCCTGCCCAGATAGTGAACATAGGCGACTTCTGCAATGAATGCGGCAACTGCCGTGCTTTCTGTCCTTCTTCCGGCGCGCCCTACAAGGACAAAATGCGCCTGCACCTCAGCCGTACTTCTTTCGACGCGGATGCCAACGGCTTCTGGAGTCCCGACGCAACGCTGTTTTACGGCAAGCGCCACGGCAAACCATGGAGCCTGCGTCTGGAAGGTGAAATCCTCACGTATGAAGACGATTCGCAGCGGACAGTACTGGACCGCAGCACTCTGATAGCGACAAAGGTAACGCTGCGCGACGGCCTGACGCCAACATCCCTGTTGCCCGCAGTGGAGGCCTCGGTCTTCTGCGGTCTTGTCTCGGCTGATCCAGCCCTGGCTTCCATTATCATTTAATGCGCAAGTAATGATGTCGGAAGGATACATGAAAAAACTTACTACGTTTATTCTTGCAGCCAGCCTTGTGCTGGCAGTGGCCGAGGGTGCTTCAGCCATTGACTTCAAGGCCAAGGGCGAATGGATTGTAAACTTTGATCTGGGCGGGGGCGGCAAATTCGTGAGCCGGGGGCGTGACGGCAACAACAGTCCGGGCAACTACCGCGCAGTCGGTCACGGCAGCGAAGACAATTTCGAAGCCCGCCAGCGCGTGCGTCTTGAACTTGAGGCCGTCGCTTCCGAATCTCTTTCCGGCACCGTTTACTTTGAAATGGGCGACAGCGTGTGGGGTGCCTCCAATTCGCTCTATGGCGGCGGCGGAGCTCTTGGCGCCGACGGCAACATTGTTGAGCTCAAACGCGCCTATATTGACTGGATGGTACCCAACACAGACCTCAAGCTGCGCATGGGCATCCAGGGCTTCTATCTGCCCAGCTACACCTTTGGCAACGCCATTCTTATGGAAGACGGCGCGGGCATCACCGCCAGCTACAAGATCAGCAACAATGTATCGCTCTCTGCTTTCTGGCTGCGGGCCTATAACGACAACGCCACTACCAGCAATACTGCGGATGCCGCCAACGGGCACAGCGGCATTGCCAACGGCTTTCTGGACAACGTTGATTTCGTCGGTCTGGTTGCGCCCCTCGACTTTGGCGGAGTCAAGATCACTCCATGGGTTATGGGCGGCGCCATTGGCGAGAGCTTCAACAGAACCAGCGTGAACTTCGCCACTGAAATCGCCGGAGGCTCCAAAGCATACAATGGTGCGAGCCCCATTGACGTGCGCCGCAACACCACCGCCCTTGTGGCTCCCCCCGGCGCTCTGGACGACAACGCCAGGCATCTTCAGCGGGCCGACCCGTACTCCAGCGCCATCTGGGCTGGCCTTACCGGCCAGGTTACTGTTGCCGATCCCTTCCGCTTTTCATGGGATTTCAACTACGGAAGCGTGAAAACCGGCAGGCAGGAATATGACCGTTCAGGCTGGATGCTCAGCGCCATTGCCGAATACAAGACGGATTGGGGCACCCCCGGCCTTGTGGGCTGGTGGGGCAGCGGCGATGACGGCAACATCAAAAATGGTTCCGAAGTCATGCCCTTCGTTTCCATCGGCAGCGGCGGCTACAACATCTCCACTCTGGGCACGTGGGGCGAGCCGTGGCTCTCGAACGACGGCATCATGGGCTACAACGCCGTAGGCACCTGGGGCTTAGGCGCAAGGGTGATGGATATTTCCTTTTTGGAAGACCTGAAACACAACGTTCGCGTCAACTACTTCCAGGGCACCAACGACCCCACCATGGCCGGATACATCACCGGCACCCGCAGCTACAGGGGGCAAGGCAAAGCCACTGGCCTGAGCGATTTCAACTCGTACGGAACATACCTCACCACCATGGACTCAGGGATGGAAGTCAACTTTGACACCCATTATGACATCTACAAAAATTTGGATATGTGGGTGCACCTTGGCTACATCCACCTGTGGCTGGACGACAGCCAAGATATGTGGGGGGGATATAACAAGAAAGGCAACAGTCATGGCCTTAACGCCACAGACGCATGGCGCGCCAGTGTGTCTTTCAGATATTCGTTTTAACCAATGCAAAAATCATATTGCAATCCATAATGAGAGCTTTCTGCTGAGGATTGCCGCAATAAAAGAACCGCTTTGCTTTGCGTAACGTGTCGCATGCCGCGGCACAGCTTAAGATGCAAGAATGTATTCTCAAGGTACTCACCCCGAAGGAGAAGACTAGAATGACATCCAAGAATGAGCCGCACCAGCCCGGCAAAAGCGACCTTATTTACGCACTTGATTCCAAGCCGCCTTTTACCATTACTGTTCTTGCGGCCTTTCAGCACATCCTGGCCATGATTCTGGGCGTCATGACGCCCCCAGCCATTGTGGGCACGGCTCTCGGCGCGCCGCAGGAGGCCATTGCCTATCTTATCAGCATGTCTCTGCTTTTTGCAGGCATAAGCATTATCGTTCAGGTTACGCGCCCACTGGGCATTGGTTCCGGCATGCTCAACGTGCAGGCCACCAGCTTTGCCTTTCCAGCTACTTTATGCTCCATCGGCATCGCATTCATGCGGCAACGCGGTTACAGTTGGGATCAGTCCCTCTGCACTCTGCTTGGGGTCTGTTTCCTGGGATCTTTCTGGCTGGTGCTTGGCAGCTACACTGTGCAGCATTTGCGCAAGGTTATTACCCATACGGTCGCTGGCATCACGGTGTTGATGATCGGCGCGTCGCTTGTACGCGTGGGCGCGATGGATCTTGCGGGCGGCTTTGCCGCCAAGGCCAAAGGCACGTTCGGCGATCTGGACAACCTGTTTCTGGGCGCAGTGGTCATCCTTTCCATCGTGGCCATCAACCGCATCAAAATACCCATTTTCCGCATGTGTTCCCTGGTCATCGGCATGACCTTGGGCTTTGTGGCGGCCATTATAATGGGCAAGGTGGACTGGACTGTGCTGGACAAGCCCAGAGAGCTGTTCATGCTGCCCGTGCCCTTCAAGTTCGGTTTTTTCGGCTTTGACTGGCAGGCCTTTATCCTGCTGTCCTTCATCTTTCTGGTGCTCATTATTGAGGCCATCGGCGACATCACGGCGACTGCCTCGGTTTCGGAGCAGCCCACCAGTGGCCCCCTGTACCGCTCACGGCTCAAGGGCGGCATACTCTGCGGCGGCGTGTTCAGCGCTGTTGCGGCTATCTTCGGCTGTTTCCCCCAGATTACCTTTGCCCAGAACAACGGCGTCATCCAGCTTTCCGGGGTAGCCAGCCGCAAGGTCGGCCGCTACTGCGGGGTACTCTTTATCCTGTTTGCCCTTTTCCCGGTGGTAGTGGTGTTTTTTGAACTGCTGCCCCGGCCCGTGCTGGGCGGCGCACTGGTCATGCTTTTTGGCACCATCGCCACCTCCGGCATCCGCATTCTGGCTGAAAACGGAGTCAACCGCCGGGAAAGCATTGTTATTGCCGCATCCATGGGTGTTGGACTTGTTTCCATGCTCACCCCTGAGATATTCGACAAGATGCCGAACTTTTTTAAAATTTTCTTTGATTCACCCGTGGTTTCCGGCGGCGTCACGGCAATGATCGTGCACCAGATCCTGCCCCCGGCACCCCCATGCTGCGCAAACGAAGGAGATGAACCCGAAGAATGCTCGCCCTCGCAGGAACTGTACATCCCCGAGCCCACCTGCCCGGAAGGCAATGCCGACAAGAAGCAGTGCTGACGCCATCAGACATCCCTTTGCAGAGGAGGAACCATGCCCTCATTCAGTATCAACGGACAAGAAATCACCACAGCTTCCCCCACCCGCAAGCTGCTGGACTTTCTGCGGGAAGAGCTGGGCCTGTCTGGCACCAAGGACGGTTGTAGCGAAGGGGCCTGCGGGGCCTGCACCGTGCTTGTGGACGGCAAGCCTACCAGAGCCTGCGTACCCACTCTGGCAAAGCTGGAAGGAAAGAGCGTTGTCACCATTGAGGGCCTCTCACAACGCGAAAAGGACGTCTATGCTTACAGCTTTGCCAAAACGGGCGCTGTTCAGTGCGGCTACTGCATTCCCGGCATGGTTATGAGCGCCAAGGGTTTGCTGGATGGTAATCCTGACCCGCAGCGCACCGACGTTAAAAAAGCCATCCGGGGCAACATCTGCCGTTGCACCGGTTATGCAAAGATTGAGGAGGCCATTCTGCTTGCAGGACGATTGCTGCGCGAAGACACACCTCTGCCGCAGGAAACCTTTACCGGCAAACTTGGCGAGGATTTTCCCCGTCTGGACGCGGAGGAAAAAACACTGGGCACTGGGCTGTATGTGGATGATCTGGGGCCGGACTACCCCGGCCTTGCAGGCATGCTCTATGCCACAGGCGTACGCAGCAGATACCCCCGCGCCCGCGTTGTACATATAGACGCATCAAAGGCGCTGGAACACCCGGACGTGGTACGCGTCATCACGGCACAAGACATCCCTGGGGACAGAATCATCGGGCATCTGGTCAAGGATCAGCCCGTGCTTGTGGGTGTGGGCGAAATAACCCACTACATCGGCGATGCCGTTGCTCTGGTGGTTACCAGCAAAAAAGAGTCCCTGCGTGAGGCGGCGGCGCTTGTGGAGGTCGCGTGGGACGAACTGCCCGCGGTTACCAGCATTGATCAGGCGCTTCATCCCGATGCACCCAAGGTTCACGACAAGGGAAATTTGCTGCGGGAAGAAATTGTGGACAGAGGAAATGCCGCGCAAGCCATCGCCAATGCAAAACATGTAATACAGCAACATTTTTCGCTCCCGCCTACTGAACATGCCTTTATGGAACCTGAATGCGCCGTTGCCGTGCCTGAAGGTCAAGACGGCGTTCTGGTCTATACCGGCGCGCAGGGCATTTATGACGAGCAGCACGAGCTGGCCAACATGCTGGGGTTGCCCGCAGAAAAGGTACACATTCACTCCATGCTGGTGGGCGGCGGTTTTGGCGGCAAGGAAGATATGAGCGTGCAGCACCACGCAGCTCTTGCGGCATGGCTGCTGAAACAGCCTGTCAAAGTGAAGTTTTCACGTCAGGAGAGCGTGAACTTTCATCCCAAGCGGCACGCCATGGAGATTACTGTATCGCTGGGCTGCGACGAGAACGGCATCATACAGGGCGCTGAATTCGATATCGTTTCAGACACCGGCTCCTTTGCTTCGCTGGGTGGGCCTGTGTTGCAGCGCGCATGCACCCATGCCGGCGGGCCATACAATTTCCAGAATTTCAGGGTGCGCGGCCGCGCCATGTATACCAACAATCCGCCAGCCGGGGCATTCAGAGGCTTTGGCGTCACCCAGTCGGCCTTTTGCATGGAGAGCGTGCTCACGCTCATGGCCCACAAAATCGGCATCTCACCGTGGGAAATACGCTACCGCAACGCCGTGCGGCCAGGTCAGGCCTTGCCCAACGGTCAGATAGCAGACCCCAGCACCGCTGTGGTGCAATGCCTGGAAGCCGTGAGGGACTCATTCCACAAGGCCCGCCACCCTGGCATTGCCTGTAGCTTTAAAAACTCTGGCGTGGGCGTTGGCATTCCCGACATCGGGCGCTGCATCGCGTCGGTGGAACAGGGAAAAATCCACTTGCGCAGCAGCGCGGCCTGCATTGGTCAGGGCATGGGTACTGTCATGCTGCAAATGGCCTGCGAAGCTACCGGCCTGCCGCCAGACATGTTTGTCGTGGAGCCGCCAGACACCGTCCGTACTCCCAATTCTGGCACAACAACGGCCTCGCGTCAGACTGTCTTTACCGGTGAGGCCACTGTGCGGGCCACCACTGCCCTCAAGGAAGAGCTGGACAAAATTTGCAGCGCCTGCGGCTGCGATTGGCTCGCGGGCCTGCAAAAGCTGGAAGGGAAGGAATTTTATGGCGAATTTGCCAGCGATACCGACCCCATGGGCAGCGACAAACCCAACCCCGTGAGCCATGTGGCCTACGGCTTTGCCGCCATTGTGGCTGACCTGGACGATGAAGGCAGGCTTGTATCCGTTCATGGCGCGTACGATGCCGGACGCGTGGCCAATCCCAAGGCGGCTCAGGGCCAGCTGGAAGGCGGCATTGTCATGGGCATGGGCTATGCGCTTACCGAAGATTACAAGCTGGAAAACGGCTACCCCAAGAGCAAATATGGCACCCTCGGTCTATTGCGCGCCACGGATGTGCCCGTGGATATCTACGCCGAGTTTGTGGACAACAAGCAGTGGGGGCCACACGGCAAGGGCGGCAAAGGCGTGGGCGAGCTGGCCTCCATCCCCATCACTCCAGCCTTGCAGGGAGCCTATTTTCATCTGGATGGAGTTTTCCGCACCAAGCTGCCCATGGAAAACACCTTTTACAAAAAGGCCGCCAAGGGAGGCGGCGCGGGCAAATAGCCCGAAGATGGATTATGCGGCCAGAACAGGCTGGCGTTCAGGCCTGTTCAGCTTCCGTCTGAAGCAGGGCCGCATACTGTTCCGGAGTGTCGATATCCGCAAGGTAGCGGGCATCGGACACATCCACATAGATGCAGCAGTGGGGGTAGGCATCGCGCACCCCCCTGCCGCCTCTGTCGCCCCGGCAGTCCAGCAGGGCGTCGCGAAAGTGCGCCCCAAAAAATACAGGGTTGCCTGGCCTGCCAAGGGCGCGCGGCACCACGATGCGATCAGGGGCGGCGTGTTCCAGCACGGAGAGCACCACGGATGAATCCAATAAGGGCTGATCACCCGTAAAAAACAGGTAACCATCACCTCTCGCGGCAGCCGTACCCAGCCGCAAACTGACGGATTGGCCCTGTTCGGCAGCGTGGTTAAGCACAATCTGAAAATCCGGGGACAGTTCATCGCCCTGCTGCAAAGCAGTTTGTACCTGTTCGCTGGTTACAAGGATGCGCTGACTGAAAGGCAACGCGGCAGTCAGCTGCAGGGTGCGACCCAGCATGCTGCCCCCACGAAAAGGCAGCAGAAGTTTGTTTTGCCCCATGCGGCGGGACAGCCCCGCGGCAAGAATGACGGCGGCGATATTCATATGGCTGAACCGAAAAAGTTATGGTTGGCAAAAGGTTGCGGCACAAACAACCGAGCGGGTCGCACCAGAGTGTCCCTGCTACTATGAAACAGGCCGAGCTGGCGTGCAAGTATGCCAAAAGCCTCAAGGAGACTCCATGACAGCGCCACTCCCCTGCGAACACTGGACAGATATGGCTTCCGCCCTGGGTGTGCGGCCTGGCGACAGGGTCTGCGTTGTGGGCAGCGGGGGCAAGAGTACCCTCATAAACGCTCTGGCCGTGTGTTTTCCAGATATCCCCATACTCTGCGGCACCACGACCAAAATTTTTCCTCCCAGCCCGGAGACGTATCTGGCTTTTCTGGATGAAGAAGCGTCTGCAAACCTCTTGCGCACATGGGCGTTGCCCGCAAACGGCGCTAAAATATCGCCTTTGGGACCCGGCATTTATCTGGCGGGTACGCGCCAGAATCACCGCCACCAGTCGGAACAGAGGGCTGGCGCAGAGGAATCCCCCAAGCCGAAAACACCGTCAGCAATGGAGCTGAAGCAATTCGCGTCCGCCTTGGCTGGACAGCCAGGCAGCACCCTGACGGCTGAAGAAGCGGAAACCGCCATGGCCGCGTTCAAACTGCAAGGGCTTCCCGAAGGCATGTACGCCCGGATGAGCCTGCCGGACGGCCATTTCAGGCTGTTGCTGCTTGAGGCCGACGGCTCGCGCATGCGGCCCCTCAAAGGGTGGAAAAGTCATGAACCGGTGATCCCTGACTGGGCCACCTGCAGCATAGGGGTCATACCCCTACGACAGATTGGCAAAGTCCTCAAAGCCGAGGATGTACATCGCCAAGAGGAATTTTGCGCACTGACCTGTGCGAGCGTGGGACAAATTTTGCGGGCGGAACACGTTGCTTCCGCCATCAGTGGCCCCAGGGGAATATTTGCCCGGGCAAGAGGGCGGCTGACGCTCTTTTTCAGTCAGGTTGAGGGCGCTGCTGCCCTTGATCTGGCCCGCGAGGTGTTGCGAACCCTGCCCGAAACTTTTTTGCAACGTCTGGATCGAGTCGTGGCAGGCAGCGCCCTGCTGGGCAGGGCCGCCCGCCTGCGATAACTGGCCACGTGACGCAGATAAACATTTTCAATGTCGATCTGCTCCAGAGGTTGCCTGAAATACAGAGGAACAACCATGAAATACTCAACAGATGTCATTGTCGTTCGTGGAGGCGGGGATCTGGCAACCGGTATTGTGCAGAAACTCTGGCGCGGAGGCTTCAGGGTTGCAGTGCTGGAAGTGCCCCGCCCGCTGGCCATACGCCGTAATGTCGCTGTTTGCTCAGCCGTGACAGAGGGCAGTGTTCAGATTGAAGACCTGCACGCCCATCTGGCCGTGGACGCCGCCTCCTGCACGAGCATATGGCAATGTAATGCTGTTCCCGTGCTGGTTGATCCCCATTGCGCCAGCCTTGCGCAGCTCAGGCCAGCAGCTCTTGTGGACGCAACCATCGCCAAGCGCAACCTCGGCACCCACCGGGGTATGGCTCCTATAACCCTGGCTCTGGGGCCAGGGTTCAGCGCGCCGGAAGACGTGGACGCAGTAATTGAAACCATGCGCGGACACGATCTGGGCCGCCTCATACTCACGGGCGCTGCCCTGCCCAATACGGGGGTGCCGGGCGAACTGGGGGGCAAAAGCGCGGAACGCGTGGTGCGCGCACCCGCAACCGGCATGGTAAGGCACTTGCGACACATCGGCGCTCAAGTGCGCAAGGGTGAGATATTGTTTCTGGTGGGCGGTATCCCGGTGCCTTCACCGCTGGACGGCATTCTGCGAGGGCTCATCGCCGACGGCATGGAAGTGACCGCCGGACTCAAATGCGCGGATGTGGACCCAAGGCCTCCACACACTGTGAACTGGCATTCTATTTCCGACAAGGCACGCTCCCTTGGTGGCGCGGTGCTGGAAGCCTGCCTCTACCTTGCCAGACTGAACGGCATTGTGCTGCACCCGGCATGTGCAGCGGTGGAAGCCCAGCAGACCGAGATCCGCGCGCACAGAGAGGCGGAGCGTTTTTTTGTTAACAGTGTTAGCCCCAAGGCCCCAGCACCGCTGGCATAGGCCGACCGTATCCACGGCAAGGGCAATCATTGGCAAAGCAACAACAGCAACCATAACGTTAAGGATTACTCATGAACACCATTACTATGATCAACACCAACAATGCTCCCGCCGCAATCGGCCCCTATTCCCAGGCCCTCACCAACGGCTCTCTCATCTTCACTTCCGGGCAGTTGCCTCTCGCCCCCGGCAGTAAAACCATACCGGATGACATCAAGGCCCAGGCCACGGCCTCGCTTGCAAACGTCAAGGCCATTCTCGAGGAAGCTGGTTCCTCCCTGAGCAAGGTGCTCAAGACAACGGTTTTCTTGACAGATATGAAAGACTTTGCCGCCGTTAACGAAGTGTATTCCACCTTTTTTTCCCAACCCTATCCCGCGCGGAGCTGCTTTGCCGTAAAAGAGCTACCTCTCGGAGCAAAAGTTGAAATTGAAGTGATCGCAGCCCGATAGGCATGTTGGCCAGCATCCGGTGATCGTAATCATCTCTTGCGTATCCGGATACTGGAGTTGGTAGACGACCAACAACGCTTCGGTTCGCTCTGCCTCCATGAATTCTGCATCGGAAGAATCTGGTGTAGAACCACTAGCGAACAGAGCGAATTCACTTGAAAGAGAACCCTACATTGCGCACATGTAAGCGGATGAAATGTCCACCCTGCTGATTTGAAGGCCCTTTTGGGATGTTCTTCTAGCGGCAGAGTGTACCGTTTCGGCACCATCTTGAACTCCAAGAGAGTTCAATAAATATCCCCCGGCATAGTGGTATGCCCCCCATCAGGTAGACAAAGTAAAAAAGCCCCACTAGGCTTAAACTTTGAAAACATGATGGGGGGCATACCACTAGCGGGGGTTTTCTACATACAAAAAAGCGGCCTGCATGTTCGGGCATAATGCCCTTTGAATGCAAGCCGCCTTGTGAGGGCAGATCTGTTTAAAAACACAGCGGGTTGTTTACGCGGACCTTGGCATTCCAAAGCCGCACGTTGGACTCCCTGCCGTATTGCCGGCACAAGTCACAGCGGTATGACGCATCCAGACTACAAATTCTGCCTCAGCAACTTTTCGCCGCTGCCCTGCTACACAGTGTCTGCCTGCTTTTCGGCCTGCGCGTTAATGTAGGCAGCCCGGTAGCTCTTGCCGGAAACCACAACCCCCAAGGCCACAATGGCAAGGCTGATGCCCAAGGCAAGGAACAGCGGCTGGCTCACATCGAAAGCCAGCTTGGCAACAATAGCTGCCGTGGTGCTGCAAATGATGGAGGTCAGAGCCCAGAAAGGCGAGAGCCAGCCGGGCTTGAAAATCGCCAGTGTCAGCGGCACAAAAACACCGCCGCCGCGCAGCAGGAAGGAGAAGAAATTCCAGTACAGCACGGTGGAATGAAGATACGTATAGGCCAGAGTCGAAAAAATCGTGGTCACGATGACAAGGGTAATCCGGTTGGCCTTCAGAATCCCCTCGCTCGATGTAACCTTGAACACGTTGCCCACAAAGTCGCGCGAAATCATGGTGCCAATGCCCAAAGCCTGCCCTGCGGTAGAACCGATGATGGCCAGCAGCACCCCCGAGATGGCTATGCCGCCAAACCAGTCGGGCAAATAGGTGAAGAAAAACGTAGGCAGGGCCAAAATGGGAGGCAATGCCGGATTTTGCGCATGCATGAACATGCCAATGGCCACAATAGGCAGCCCAACGGGGATAACCACCAAGCCAGCCATGATGGCCCCGCGAGAAGCCGTGCGGGCGTCACTGGCCGAGTACAGGGCCTGAATGTAGTTCTGCGAGCAGCAGATGCCCACTACGGTAGAGAATATGTTGCCCAGCACCTGCCCGGTACCGGTGCTGAAAAGATTCAGCCAAGGCTCATGCGGAAATACCGTGGAAAAATCAGGAAGTTCGTACAGCGATACCACAGCCACCGCGCTGCCTACCAGCAGGCCCACCCACAGCACGCTCATTTTTATAATGCCAGTAACGCTGCTGCCTTTCTGACCGCTGAAAAACACGGTCATAAGCACAAGCGCCGCAAGCAGAAAGGTTGCCGCAAGCGGGCTGATTTTAAGGATTGCGGCCAGAATATTTATGCCCGCAATAACGCCGGCCACGCAGCCGCACAGCATGCTCAAGGTACCGCATATGCTGATGACCGGGGCGGCGTATTTGCCATAATGCAGGCCAAAAAATTCGGGAACGGTTTCAAGATTGGTGCGCCGTAGGGCGCGGGCGTAAAAAATGCCCTGCACCAAAAACCCCAACCCTGCACCAAGAGAATACGACCAGGCGCAAAGACCGGCCTGATAGGCCAGCTGCGCCGTGCCCACCGTTGCGCCGCCGCCGATAATAACGCCCACGATACCGCCCGCCACCAGAGGAGAAGAAGCGGCGCGGCCCACAAGGCTGAACCCGTCCGCAGATTTTACGCTGCGCGCGGAATAAATTGAGTATCCAAGGGTAATGCCGACCACCAGAAACATGCCCAGATAATGAACAAAACTGACTTCCATATGACCTCACCCGATGATTGTAATGCCAGCATAAAGGCCCCAGCAATGACTGCCGCCCGCCTGTTGGTGTTCAGGCGGGCGGCCTGCATTGCGCACCCCGTTGGGCGCACTTTGGGTAACCTGCATACGTGCAGTTGCTTGAGGTAAAACAGGGAGGTCGCCATTTCTGGTTCAGAGGCACAAATCTCGGCTGCCCCCCTTGATACGGCGTTGAGCTTATGCTTCTAAAACGCCTATACCCAGCTGCGCCACTTCATGGAAGCCACTGTATGGTTCAACGCCTTGACCCAGCAGGCCATGCGCATGGTAATGTTTTTCTCGTTGGAGACCGCATATATTTCATTGAATACGTCGAGGAACACGCCTTCGAGCTTCTTGTTGACGAATTCTTCAGTCCAGCAGTCGTTATTGAGGTTCTGAATGCGCTCAAAATGCGCCACCTGGGTGCCGCCAGAGTTGGCGTACACATCGGGGCAGTCGATAATCTTGCGGTCGCGCAGAATTTTTTCGGCTTCAACAGTCACAGGGCCGTTGGCGCCTTCCATAATGGCCCAAGCCTTAACGCCAGCCGCATTTTCAGGGGTGATAACGCTCTGTACGGCGCAGGGGGCCAGCACATCGCAATCCTGCACCAGCAGCTCCGCGTTGGTCACGGCCTTGGCCTTGGGATACCCGGTCAGGGTGCCCTTTTCCTCAAACCAAGCGAACACGTCCTTCACATCCAGACCATCGGCATTGTAGATGCCGCCGTTCACGTCGCTTACACCGCAGATGGTCACATTGTCTTCATTGTACAGCGACACGAGGTTTCCGCCCACCTTGCCAAAACCCTGCACAACTGCGCGCAAGCTCGACATGGGCTTGCCCACAGAGGCCGCAACTGCACGGGTGGCGTACTGCACGCCACGGCTGGTGGCCAGAGCGCGCCCGGCAGAACCGCCAAGGGGTATGGCCTTGCCGCTCACGGCAGCCGGTTCAAGCCGCTGGTGCATGGCTTCCCATTCGTCCAGCATCCAGCTTTGGGTGCGGGCATCGGTGCCGATGTCAGCGCCGGGAAAGTCCATCCAGGGGCCGGTGATGGAAGAGATGGCGCGGATATAACCACGGCACAACCGCTCCAGTTCGTTGAGAGACAAGGTGGTTGGGTCAACGGCAATGCCGCCTTTGCCGCCGCCGTTGGGGATGTTGTTGCAGGCGTTTTTGATGGTCATCCACATGCTCAGCGCGCGCACGTCATCGGGCGTTTCATCCTTATGAAAACGCGTGCCGCCACGGATGGGGCCGTTGGCCCAATTGTGATGAAAACGGTAGGCTTCGATAATTTTTACAGTACCATTATCCATTTTAAGGGGGATGCGCACTGTAAGTTCACGCATGGGACGCTTGAGAAATTCATGAACATGGGGTTCGAGTCCGGCGAGGGCTGCCGCTTGTTCCAGTTGCGCGAGTGCATTTTCAAGAGCTGTAGTTGCTGTAGCCATGTCATCCTCCATTTAGTCTGTTATTTTTATCAAATCCGCATGCATTTCATGTTATTTCATGAGCATAAGGATTTAATAGTAAAAACAATAATCAGAAAAACAGTGATCATTCATCAAGCAAACAGTTTCTGCAACAGTCCAAATATGTATCAATTGAAGCAAAAGACATGCCATGCAATAAATTCGATTAAAAAATTTGAAAGGATGCACTTAATCTATTGCAAAAACGATCTTTTTTTACGTTATATAAATCACAATCGCGGGGGTGAGCCTCGTTGCAGGTTCGGAAACGTGATTAAATAGTTAACGAGCGTTAATAAATGAGCATCAATATGCTCCCTCTTCAGCAAAGGATGTCTGAAACGTTTAAGCCCAGAAAAGGAGCACAACAAAAAAACGCAGCAGGTTCACCGCGGAAAGGATTGTTTCTTGAGGGGAGAGGGAGGGACATTGAATACTGAATAGACGGCGGTTCTAATGAAGGGTTTTGTATCATTTATTGCGGAAGTCTGCTGTTTTTTTTGCAATGAGCGGACAAAGCTTGGCTGTCGACGTAAAAGTCAAAGGGGCATGGCATTTTGCTTTTGACCACGTCAACGGTGGCAACTTTATGAACAAAAGCCGCGCGGGTGAGACAGTCAATGGCCAGCAATGGTCATCCATACACCAGCCGAGAGGCTATTTTGAAGCGTATAACCGCATGCATTGACAGCTCGATACGGTCGCTTCCGAAAATTTGTCCGGTACTGCTTTTTTTGAAATCGGCGAGCAGCGCTGGGGCATGGCCAATCAGGGTGGCGCACTCGGTGCGGATGGCGCAAGTTCCGTTACGGCGCAGTTGATCACGGTAGGGAATACCTGAACCGATCCGGCTGGTTTGGGATGCTTCTGACCGAATATGCCTTTGATTGGGGCGTGCCAGGCTTCTATGGCTGGTTTTTCAGCGGTGACGACGATAGCCCGCACAACGGCTCTGAACACTTGCCGTATATTGCCACCACCAAACGCTACTAATTCCCTATCATCATTCGGTTGCCGTGGCAGTGTGCTGTACGCAGGGGGCAAGGGAGTTCTGGGCACCAACCCCTCTGGAACGTGGGGTGCAGGCACTCGCCTGAAAGACATCAGTTTTGTTGCTGGCCTGTGCCATATAATCCGGCTTAACTATTTCAGCCGCACCAACAACATCAAAATGGCCTCATACATTACAGGACGCCAGACTACGGACAATCTGGGCGTGCCGTTTACCACAACATGACGGACTTTAACGCACCACTGGGCACGTACCTCACCACCAGCGACACCGGTTTTGTGCTAAATCTGAATAGCACCTACAAGTCTGCTAAAAATCAGGATTTTGTGCTGGAGCTTGGCTATATTCACTTGTGGCTGGACAAGGACGTCTGGGGTGGCTACCAAAAAATATCTGATGACAGCCTTAACTACAGAGAAGCCTGGAAAATGACACTAACTATCCTCTATTCCTTCTGATTCAACAGACAACCTGCCCCATGCGGGGGGGTCCCTGTTCTTTACTCCCTGCTTCTCGCTTTATGCAGGCTTGTTCTGACTTTTTTGAACAGATCACATGATCCCTGGGTACAGCCCCAAAATGAGCCACTGGTGAGCATCCAGCCAAAGAGATCGAGCTCTTTCCGCGACAAATATTAAGGCCCTCCATCGAAGTTTTCCTTACGATATTCCAATCCACTGCGAGTAAGGAAGTGAGCTTTTGATTTGGCTTCATTGAGCAGAAATGCTCAAATTGAAACTGCCATTGAACACGCTTACAACAGATGATGGCTATTGTCCCCCGCCCCCTAAAAAGGGGAATGAGATCAATTGAGACGCTTTTAAGGGCCATGAAGCGCATCTCTGAATTTACTTGAGGGCAACGATAGGGAAAAAGGGCAGACTCTGCGCAGTAATTCGCGAATGATAGAGCAGCCGACTTTATTGATAGGCAGAATCAGGATTTGATAAATGGGGCAAAAAGTCTGAGCAGGACATCTATGCGGCGTATTTTGGAAATGCGCTCAGGGGATTTTGCACTGCAACTATCCTCATTCAGCCTAGAATGCATGCAGCGCAAAACGACGAAGGGGCGCAAAGCGCCCCTTCGTCAGTATTCGTCAAACCAACAAAGCGGTTACGCTTCGGCGGTTTCTTCAGCCTTGGGCTTGCGGGTACGCTTGGGCTTGGCAGGCGCTTCTTCAACGGCGGCTTCCGTAGCGGGAGCAGCTTCAAGAGCGCGAGAAAGCTCAATGATGGCCATGGGGGCGTTGTCGCCCTTACGGGGCATGGCCAGCTTAAGGATACGGGTGTAACCGCCGGGAACGCCGGCGAAAACAGGACCGATCTCATCAAAAAGGCGCTTAACCAAAGCGTGATCGTTCAACACACGGTAAGCCTGACGGCGGGCGTGCAGGTCATTGCGCTTGGCAAGGGTGATCAGGGGTTCCACCACCCGGCGCAGCTCCTTGGCCTTAATTTCCGTGGTGCGGATTTTGCCGTGGATCAGCAGGGCCTTAGCGAGATTTTGCAACAGGGCCTTACGGTGCGCAGGCGTACGCGAGAGTTTCCTGCCGGAATTGCTATGCCTCATTTTGCTGCTTCCTTTTCCATTCCTGATATTTCTTGTCGAAGGAATCGACCTTCATACCGAAGTCAAGGCCCATGTCCAAAAGAACACCCTTGATTTCATCCAACGACTTGCGACCAAAATTCTTGGTCTTGAGCATCTCACCTTCCGAACGCTGCACCAGTTCACCCACAAGGGCAATGTTGGCGCCGCGCAGGCAGTTGGTGGCGCGCACCGACAATTCAAGATCGTCAATGCTCTTGTACAGATGCTCATTGATTTCGCCGCTCTCGCCGCTGCCGTGCCGCATGTCGCCAGACACGCGTTCATCAAAGTTGATGAACACAGAAATCTGGTCCTTGATGATCTTGGCACTGTAGGCAATGGCATCCTCGGGTGTGAGGGAGCCGTCGGTCCATACTTCCAGCAGCAGGCGGTCATAGTTGGTCATCTGGCCAACACGAGCCTGCTCCACGGTGTAGGCCACCTTACGCACAGGGGAGAAACTGGAATCCAGCTTGATAACGCCGATTTCCTCGTTCAGTCCCTCGTGCATGTCAGCAGGCACATAGCCTTTGCCCATGCGAGCCTCAAATTCCATCTCAAGCACGACATCCTCAGTGAGGGTGGCGATGTGCTGGTCAGGATTGAGCACTTCAACATGCTGGTTGCCCATGATGTGTCCGGCAGTCACCGGGCCCTTCTGGTCAACGCGCAGGGTAATGCGCTGCGGTTCATCGGTGTCCATGCGCAGACGAACCTGCTTGATGTTCAGGATGACATCAGTGATGTCTTCAAGAACACCGTGCACCGTGGTGAATTCATGCTGCACACCGATGATCTTCACCGATACGAAGGCCGCACCCTGAAGGGACGACAAAAGAACCCGGCGCATTGCATTGCCGATGGTGGTGCCATAGCCCCGTTCCAGCGGTTCGCAAATGAATTTGCCATGCGTGATGCTGGCGGTTTCTTCTTCGCGCATGATCTGATCGGGCTTTACGAGCTCTGACCAGTTGCGTGCATTTATAAGGCGTTCGCCCTGTTTTATAAGCATGCGAACCCCCGCTTATTTCGAGTAAAGTTCGACAATCAGCTGCTCGTTGACGGGGAACTGGATATCGTCACGCTGCGGCAGCGCCTTGACAGAGCCTTTGAAAGCGGCGCCGTCAGCCTCAAGCCAGGCGGGGCAACCACGACGGGCAATGACTTCCTGAGCTTCAGCGAGCACCGGAATCTTGCGGTTCTTTTCGGGCACTTCAATGCTGTCACCCACGCGGATCTGCAAGGAAGGAATGTTCACCTTGCGGCCATTGAGGGTGAAAATGCCGTGCCGAACGAGCTGACGAGCCTGGTTGCGCGAGTTGGCAAAACCAAGGCGGTACACCACGTTGTCGAGGCGGCGTTCAAGAATAACGAGCAGGTTGGTACCAGTAACACCCTTCTGCATTTCGGCCTTCTCAAAGTAGCCATGGAACTGGCGTTCGAGAATGCCGTACGCGCGGCGGGTCTTCTGCTTCTCACGCAGCTGAACTGCGTATTCGCTGACCTTTTTGCGCGCGCGGCCATGCTGGCCGGGGGCATAAGGACGACGGTCGTATGCACACTTGTCAGTGAAGCAACGGTCGCCCTTCAGAAAAAGCTTGCAGCCTTCGCGACGGCACATGCGGCACTTGGCTTCAGTATATTTAGCCATCTATCTTTACCTCTTACGGTTTAGGCGCGGTTTACGCTAGGCGCAAACTAGACGCGGCGGCGCTTGGGCGGCCGGCAGCCATTGTGCGGAATGGGCGTAACGTCGCGGATGAACGCCACCTTGAAGCCGATAGCCGAAATAGCGCGCATGGCGGCTTCACGACCGGAACCGGGGCCTTTCACATAGATGCCCACAGTACGCATGCCGTTGTCCTGAGCCTTGCGGGCAGCCGTTTCAGCGGCAACCTGCGCAGCAAAAGGGGTGGACTTACGCGAACCCTTAAAGCCGCTCTGGCCCGAGGAGGCCCAGGAGACAGCATTGCCGCGCGTATCCGTAAAAGTAATGATGGTGTTGTTGAACGAAGCCTGGATGTGGGCAATGCCCACCGGCACGTTCTTCTTTTCCTTTTTCTTGACCACTTTCTTGGGTCTGGCCATAACTAACCTCAAATTGGAAGCTTGTCAGATTCTTTTCCGCCAATGGCGGAAAAATCCGTTCGTCCTCACGGCAGCACTATTGCTGCATCCGCTTTACAAACTGCGACAAGCGCAGCCGCACCGCTACTTCTTCTTGCCTACGGCGCCGCGGCGGGGTCCCTTACGGGTGCGGGCATTGGTATGGGTGCGCTGACCATGCACGGGCAAACCGCGACGGTGACGCAGACCACGGAAACAACCAATGTCCATAAGGCGCTTAATGTTGCTGGAGATTTCGCGACGCAGGTCGCCTTCCACCTTGTAGTTCTGTTCGAGTTCCTTACGGATCTCGTTAACTTCGTCAGCAGAGAGGTCGTCAATACTACGCTCCCAGTTAACGCCGGTGGTATCCAGAATTTTCATGGCCGTGGTACGGCCAATGCCATAAATGTAGGTGAGCGCAATGTCCACCCGTTTGCCGCGAGGCAAATCAACACCTGCTATTCTCGCCACAATTAGTCTCCTGCCCTAGCCCTGGCGCTGCTTGTGCCGGGGGTTTTCGCAGATAACTCGAAGCACTCCCTTGCGCCGGATAACCTTACACTTGGGGCATATTTTCTTGACGGAAGGTCTTACTTTCATACCTCAATCTCCAATAAGAAACCATTGCATTGACCAAATAAAGATCCGGCTTGCGGCTTCGCCACGATAGAACAACAGGCCGCAGTCCTCAAAATAAGGACGGGAACGAAAATCTTTATCCAGCTTTAACGCTGATGTCAACCTTCAATTGTGTGCCGGTTCAAACCACGGTCCGAAATGCTAAGAATCTGGGGGCCATTTGGGGTTATGGCAACACTGTGTTCAAAGTGAGCGGCCCACAAACCGTCGCGAGTCACGGCGGTCCACTGATCGTCCAGAATGTCCACTTCGTAAGTGCCAACAGTTACCATGGGTTCAATGGCAATGACCATGCCGTTTTGCAAGGTCAACCCACGCATGCCCGGCCTGAAGTTCGGAACTTCGGGCTTTTCATGCATTTTTGCGCCCACGCCATGCCCAACAAAACGTCGCACAACATTGAAACCGGCTGCCTCAACATAATCCTGAACAGCTGCGCCGATGTCGTAGACATCATTGCCAGCCCGGGCCTGTTCAATGCCAACGTACAGGCTTTCTTCCGTTATCCGCATGAGCTTGCGGGTTTCGTCGCTAACCTTGCCAACCGGAAAGGTACGAGCGGCATCGCCCACAAAACCTTCATAAACAACGCCCATGTCGATGCTGACGATATCGCCTTCCTTAAGCAGCCGCGCAGAAGGAAAACCATGCACCACCTGCTCGTTGACCGAGCAGCACAGAGCGAAAGGATAACCGCAGTACCCCAGAAACGCTGGCTTTACCTTATAGTCGGCGCACATGTCGCGCGCCAACTCTTCAAGACGCATGGTAGGCAGGCCCGGCTCCACCATATCGCCCACGGCATCCAGTATGTTGGCCACCATGCGGTTTGCTTCCCGCAGGCAGGCCACTTCCCTTTCATTCTTGATGAATGCGCCGTGATATTTTTTCATTATACAATCACCATCCGCGCTTGCGAAAGCGGAGGGCAAGCCAGAGGCCTGCCCCAACTTTCTAAAGCCTGCCGCTCTTCCGCGCCTTGGCCATGAGGCCCTGATACTGGCTGGAGATCATGTGTGATTCCACCTGATTCATGAAGTCCATGGCCACACCCACAAGGATCAGCAAACTCGTGCCGCCAAAATAAAAGGGCACGTTGAAGTTGCTGATGAGCAGCATGGGCAGCAGGCAGACTATTGAAATATAGGTGGCCCCCGAAAGGGTCAGCCGCGAAAGCACCGTGTCCACGTATTCCTGGGTTTTTTCACCAGGACGAATCCCAGGGATGAACCCGCCGTTCTTCTTCAGATTTTCAGCCATATCCTTGGGATCAAAAATGATTGCCGTATAGAAATAGCAGAAAAAGAACATCAAGGCCACATACAGGACGTTGTAAGCAACGCCGTGCGGCGAGAAGAATTCTGCTGCCTGCTTCACATAAGGATTGGTCGAAAACTGACCAATGGTAGCAGGAAACAGCAACAAAGAAGATGCGAAAATAGGCGGAATAACGCCCGCCGTGTTCAGACGCAAAGGCAGGTGCGAGTTCTGACCACCGTACATTTTACGCCCAACCTGACGCTTGGCGTAACTGATTGGGATTCTTCTCTGTGAGCGCTCCACGAACACGATGGCTACAGTAACCGCAGCCATCAAGACCACGATAACAATTGCCATGAAGATGCTCATGTCGCCAGCCTGAATAAGAGCCACAGACTGGATGATGCCACGGGGAATGCCCACAACAATACCGCAGAAAATGATCAGCGAGATACCGTTGCCGATACCGCGCTCCGTGATCTGCTCGCCAAGCCACATGACCAGCACGGAACCAGCCGTAAAGGTCGCCATGGTCACAAGACGGAAATGCCAGCCGGGTGCCAGAACCACAGGCGCGCCAGCGGGGCTGGTCATATTTTCCAGACCAACGGCAATGCCAAGGCCTTGCACCAGGGTGATAAGCACTGTGAGGTAACGGGTGTACTGCGTAATTTTACGCCGTCCCGCCTGTCCTTCTTCCTTGGCCATGCGCTTGACGTCGGGGCTGACCACCTGCAAAAGCTGGATGATAATGCTTGCCGAAATGTAAGGCATGACGCCCAGAGCGAACACCGAGACGTTGGACAGGCCGCCGCCAGAAAACATGTCGAACAGGCTGAAAAGCGTGCCGGACATGCTTTGAAAAAACGACGCCAGCGCAGAAGCGTCAACGCCCGGAATGGGTACGTGAACGCCAATGCGGTAGCAGCACAAAATCAGGAAGGTCCAGCCGATGCGTTTGGTCAGCGAAGCCTGGCCCGCCATATTGTTTGCCGATCCTACTGCCATGAAACACTCGTTGCGTTTGTGCGCCTGTGGCGCAGTATGTGCGCAACGTCATTGCCCGCCTCGCGGCGGGCAATGACGCCAGTGAAAGCCGTGAGGCCGCGCTTGCGCGCGGCCACCTGAATTATTCAGCGGCAGAAACCGCTTCCAGCTCAGTGACGTTACCGCCGGCCTGACGGATCTTTTCCGCAGCAGACTGGCTGAACTTGTGAGCCTCCACCGACAGAGCACCTGAGACTTCGCCGCGCGAAAGAATTTTCACGGGCGCGCCCATGCGGACAATACCGCGAGCGTACATGTCGTCAAGGGTGATGGTGGTTTTGCCCGGGAAGGCCGACACGAGCGCGTCAAGATTGACGATGTCGTAGGTGACCTTGAAGGGAGCATTTTTAAAACCGTGCTTGGGCAAACGGCGTTGCAGGGGCATCTGGCCGCCTTCGAAACCAGGGCGGACACCGCCACCGGCGCGAGCGTTCTGCCCTTTGTGGCCCTTGCCCGCAGTGCAGCCCAGACCGGAACCAGAGCCACGGCCCACGCGACGGCGGGTCTTACGCTCTTCCGGAAAAGGAAACAGATTGTGCAGTTGCATGGTATATCCTTTGGCCGTTACTCAACAACGGCAACCATATGCGGAACTTTGGCGATAATGCCCCGGATAGCCGGGGTATCCTTGAACGTCTTGACCATCTCGCGGCGCTTGAGGCCAAGGGAGTCCAGCAGCTTGCGCTGCGCAGGCGTGGAGCCGATGCGCGAACGCACGAGTTTTACCTTGATTTCTGCCATGGTTACTTCCTCGGGGCTTCCAGCTTCTTACCGCGCAGGGCCGAAACATCTTCGGCGCTGCGCAGGGAAACGAGGCCCTGCATGGTGGCACGAAGCACGTTGTGCGGATTGTTGGTACCAATGGCCTTAGCGAGGACGTCGCGGATGCCTACGGCTTCCATGACGGCGCGCACGGCACCGCCGGCAATGATGCCGGTACCTTCAGAGGCGGGCTTCAGCATGACGCGACCGGCGCCGAAACGACCGAGCACTTCATAAGGAAGGGTGCCTTCAACCAGGGCAACCTGAACGCGGTTCTTGCGAGCGCGTTCGGTGGCTTTGCGCAGTGCTTCAGGCACTTCCTGGGCCTTGCCCAGACCGAAGCCCACGCCGCCCTTGCCATCGCCCACGACAACGAGGGCGCTGAAGCTGAAACGGCGACCGCCCTTGACGACCTTGGCCACGCGGTTGAGGGAAACGATCTTTTCGATTTCGCCCAACTCGTTCTGCTGAGTTTCAGTATTTTCCTGACGCATATTAGAACTCCAAGCCGCCTTCGCGGGCGCCGTCGGCTACGGCCTTGACGCGACCGTGATAAATGTACCCGTTGCGATCGAATACCACCTGATTGATATTCTTCTCCTTGGCCATCCGGGCAATTTCCTTGCCCACCATCTCGGCGCCGCTCTTGTTGCAGTGCATGCCGGCTTCGGTCTTGGAAAGCATAAGGGTAGAGGCGGCAGCCAGGGTCACGCCGTCCAGATCGTTGATGATCTGGGCGTAGATGTGCAGGTTGGACCTGAACACAACCAGACGCGGGCGCTCAAAGGTGCCGTTGACTTTCTTGCGGATACGGATCTTGCGGCGCTGCCGGGATTCGTTCTTGCTGTATTTCATGACGCGCCCCCCTACTTCTTGCCGCCGGACTTACCAACCTTGCGGCGGATAGTCTCGGTAACGTACTTGATGCCCTTGCCCTTGTAGGGTTCAGGCTTACGAATGCGGCGAATCTTGGCGGCCATTTCGCCCACAAGTTCCTTGTCGATGCCGGAGAGGGTCAGAACCTGACCTTCAACCACGGCCTTGATGCCGTCGGGCAGTTCAACGAGCACAGGGTGGGAATAGCCCACTGAAAGCTCGATAATGTTGCCCTTGACCGCCACGCGGTAACCGACACCGATAACTTCCAGGCCCTTGGAGAAGCCCTTGGTAACGCCTTCAATGCAGTTGGCAATAAGGGTACGGCGCAGGCCGTGCTGCGAACGGCTCTGGCGGGTATCTTCTATACGGCCAAGGGTCACGTGACCATCGGCCTGCTCGTAAGTGAGCAGAGAGCAGACAGGGGTGCTCAGCGAGCCCTTGGGCCCTTTAACTTCCACAACATCCGTTCCGATCTTGACTTCAACGCCATTGGGAACGGCAACGGGCAGTCTACCTATTCTCGACATGGTGCACCGCCTACCAGATTTCGCACAGAAGTTCGCCGCCCACCTTCTTCTCATGGGCGGTCATGCCGTCCAGCACGCCGCTGGACGTGGACAAAATGCAGATGCCGAGGCCGTTCTGCACCCTGGGGATGTTATGCGCGCCAACATAAACCCGGCGACCGGGCGTGCTCACACGCTTCAGCCCGCTGATGACGGGCTTTCCCTTCTGGTACTTAAGGGTAATAACAATGTTTTTTTCGGCCACGGCCACGTCTTCGACGTAACCTTCCTGCTTGAGGATGGCGGCTAAAGATTCCTTCATCTTCGAGCTCGGCACATTTACTTCCTTGTGCAGGGCCAAATGCGCGTTGCGGATGCGCGTGAGCATATCCGCAATGGGATCTGTCAACATCGAATGCTCCTGAGAGTTTGGGGGCGGGGTTGACGGCACGATGCCGCCACTTCCCGCTGGCGCGCAGGGCGCGCCTCCCGGGTGTTTGCACACCCGGAAATTTTACCAGCTCGACTTGCGCACGCCGGGCAGTTCACCACGAAGGGCCATGTTGCGGAAGCAGATACGGCAGATGCCGAACTGGCGCAGGAAAGCCCTGGGGCGACCGCAAAGCGGGCAGCGATTGTAGGCGCGGGCGCTGAACTTAGGCTTGCGCTTGGCCTTTACTTCCAGAGAAGTACGGGACATTGCTTAACTCCTACTTGCGGAACGGCATGCCAAGCTGGTCGAGAAGGAACTTGCCTTCTTTGTCCGTGGCCGCCGTGGTGACGATGGTGATGTTCATGCCCTTGGGGTTTTCAACACGGTCAGCTTCCAGTTCGGGGAAGATGGTGTGTTCTTTGATGCCCAGGGTGAAATTGCCGCGTCCATCGAAACCGCGGTCAGGAATACCACGGAAGTCACGCACTCGGGGCAAGGCAAAGTTCATAAGCTTGTCCAGAAAGTCCCACATGCGTTCCTTGCGCAGGGTGACGCGCACACCGATAGGCATGCCTTCGCGCAGCTTAAATGCGGCGATGGACTTTTTAGCCCGGGTAACCACAGCTTTCTGGCCAGCAATCGCGGTAAGTTCCGCCATGGCTTCTTCCATCAGCTTGTTGTTCGAGCTAGCGGCGCCAAGGCCGATGTTCAGAGAGATCTTTTCGATACCGGGCAGTTGCATCGAAGAGGAGTAACTGAACTCCTTCTGCAGTACCGGAACCACCTTCTCTCTATATATCTTTTCAAGGCGTGTCATCGTATCACCTTATTCCATTACTTCGTTGCACTTTTTGCAGAAGCGCACTTTCTTTTCCTTGCCCTCGGACTCGATGGTCTTGTAACCCACTCGAGTGGCCTTGCCGCAGGCAGAGCAGACAACCATAAGGTTGGACACGTGGATAGGCATTTCCTTTTCCACGATACCGCCAGGCTGCTGGGCATAGGGGTTGGGGCGCATGTGGCGCTTGACCATGTTGGTCTTTTCCACAAGCACGCGATCCTTCTTGCGCAGGATCTTCAGCACCTTGCCGATTTTGCCCGCGTCCTTGCCGGCGATTACCATCACCTTGTCGTCCTTGCGGATGCGATACATTTTCATGACGGTCTCCTACAGCACTTCCGGGGCCAGCGAAATAATTTTCATAAAGTTCTGGGCGCGCAGCTCACGGGCCACGGGGCCAAAGATACGCGTACCCACCGGCTCACCCTGGTTGGAGAGCAACACAGCGGCGTTGCCGTCGAACTTGATGTAGCTGCCGTCCATGCGACGCACTTCTTTAGCGGTGCGCACGATAACAGCCTTCATAACATCGCCCTTCTTAACCTTGCTGTGGGGCATTGCTTCCTTAACGGAAACCACGATAATGTCGCCCACCGAGGCGTAGCGGCGGTGTGAACCGCCCAGCACCTTGATGCAGGCAACCTTTTTGGCGCCGGAATTATCGGCCACCTGAAGCGTCGATTCTACCTGGATCATGGCACTACCCTACACGGCTTTTTCAATGATGGAGACCAGATGCCAGCGCTTGTTGCGCGAAAGCGGACGGAACTCCACAATTTTAACCTTGTCGCCCATACCGCATTCGTTCATGGGATCATGAGCCGTGAACTTCTTGCGGCGCCTCACATACTTCTTAAGCAGAGGATGCTTGACCAGGGTCTCGACGCGCACGACAATGGTCTTGTCGTTCTTGTCGCTCACCACAATGCCGGTCAGCATTCTGCCCTTGCGATCTTCCAGAGCTTGCATGTTCAGGCCCTCTGTTCCTTTTCGTTCAATACGGTCTCGATGCGCGCCACCTGCTTACGCATGACTTTCAGTTCGGAAGTCTTTTCAAGCTGCGCAGCGGCATGCTTGAAGCGGGCGTTCATCAGTTCCTGGCGCTGCTCGGTAAGAGCCGTGCGCAGTTCTTCCACGCTCATGGAGCGCAAATCCTGTGCGGCGGGCCGGGCGGCGGTTTCGGTCTTTTTCTTGGCAGCCATTTAGATGCCCTCCCTCACCACAATGATGGTCTTAACGGGCAGCTTGTGAGCGGCGCGGGTCAGCGCCTCACGCGCGAGGTCAAGGCTCACGCCCTTGATTTCATACAGCACGCGACCGGGCTTGACTGGAGCGCACCAACCCACGGGCGCGCCCTTACCGGAACCCTGACGGGTTTCCAGAGGCTTGGCCGTGACGGGGCGGTCGGGGAACACACGGATCCACACTTTGCCGCCACGCTTGATGTGACGCATCATGGCGATACGAGCAGCTTCAATCTGCTGGCTGGAAAGCTGGCCATGCTGCACGGTTTTAAGGCCGATATCACCAAACGCAATGGTGGCGCCGCGGGTGGCCAGGCCACGCAGGCGGCCTTTCTGCCACTTGCGGAATTTAACTCTTTTGGGCGCAAGCATTACTGATCAACCTCTTTGTCAAGGATTTCACCCTTATAGATCCACACCTTGACACCAATGATGCCGTAGGTGGTGTGCGCTTCGGCAAAACCGTAGTCAATGTCGGCACGCAGGGTCTGCAAGGGCACTCGGCCATCGCGGTACCATTCGGTACGGGCGATTTCTGCACCGGCCAGACGTCCGGCGCAGGTTACCTTGATGCCTTCGCCGCCAAACTTGCGGGCCATGGACACGGTACGCTTCATGGCGCGCCGGAAGGCCACGCGGCGCTCGAGCTGCTGGGCGATGTTCTCGGCCACCAGCTGGGCGTCCACTTCGGGGCGACGAATTTCGTTCACTTCAAGAGAGAACTCGCGGCCGAACTTCTGACGAAGATCGTTGCGAAGCTTTTCGATTTCCACACCCTTGCGGCCGATAACAATACCGGGGCGAGCGGTGGAAAGGATAAGCCGTACCTTGCCGCCGGCACGTTCGATCTCGATCTTGGAAACCCCGGCATGAAACAGGAGCTTCTTCACGAACGCGCGGATTTTGCTGTCTTCATAGACAAAGGCAGGGTAGTCCTTCTTGCTGAACCAGCGGGACTGCCAATTCTTGTTATACCCAAGCCGGAACCCGAACGGATGTACTTTCTGACCCATAGCCTATTCCTGCCCTTCTGCGAGTATAACGGTGATGTGGCTGGTGCGCTTGTGAATCTTGGTCGCCCGGCCCTGAGCCCGGGGCATAAAGCGCTTCCAGGTGGGGCCTTCGTTCACCACGATTTCCTTCACCACCATGGCATCCACATCAACGCCGCCCAGCTGCGAGGCATTGGCCAACGCGCTCTTGAGCACGCCGAAAAGCACGCCAGCGGGCTTGTTGGGCGTGAAGCGCAGAAGGTTCATAGCCTCCTCCACTCCAAGACCCTGCACGTTCTTGGCCACAAGACGGGTCTTGCGCGGCGAAACGCGCTGGAATTTTGCAATAGCTTTAGATTCCATATGCCTACCCTACTTCTTGCCGGCCTTGGCCTTTTTGTCGGCGGCATGCCCATGGAAGGTACGAGTGGGCGAGAATTCACCCAGCTTGTGGCCAACCATGTTTTCGGTAACGAACACCGGCACGAACTTCTTGCCATTGTGCACCGCAAAGGTCAGTCCCACCATTTCGGGCAGGATGGTCGAGCGGCGCGACCAGGTCTTGACTACACGGCGGTCGCTGTTGGCCACGGTGCTGTCGACCTTTCTCATCAGATGGCCGTCAACAAACGGCCCTTTTTTCAACGATCTCGGCATGAGCTACTCCTACTTCTGGCCGCGGCGTTTGATGATCAGCCGGGAAGAGGCCTTCTTCTTGTCGCGGGTCTTGTAACCCTTGGCAGGCATACCCCAAGGCGACACAGGATGACGGCCACCAGAGCTTCTGCCTTCGCCACCGCCCAGGGGGTGGTCGATCGGGTTCATGGCAACGCCGCGAACCTTGGGACGACGACCCAGCCAGCGGTTGCGGCCAGCTTTGCCCAGAGAGATGGTTTCGTGATGCACGTTGCCCACCTGACCCACAGTAGCCACGCAGGTAGCAAGCACCTTGCGCACTTCGCCCGAGGGCAGACGCAGCAGGGCATAGTTGCTTTCCTTGGCGACCAGCTGGGCATAGGTACCGGCGGCGCGGCACATCTGGCCGCCCTTGCCGGGGTAAAGCTCAATGTTGTGCACAATGGTACCCACAGGGATGCGGGCCATCTGCAAAGCATTGCCGGGCTTGATGTCGGCCACGACGCCATTGCGCTCGTTGATGCCGGACATGATCTTGTCACCCTGTTTCAAGCCAACCGGAGCGAGGATGTAGCGCTTTTCGCCGTCCGAATAATGGAGCAGCGCGATACGGGCGGTACGGTTGGGATCGTATTCAATGTGCGCAACAGTGGCTTCAACGCCAGCCTTGTCGCGCTTGAAATCGATGATACGGTACAGACGCTTGACACCACCACCGCGACGGCGGCTGGTGACTCGACCCAGATTGTTGCGACCGGCCTTCTTGGTGAGGCCTTCAGTGAGCGACTTCTCAGGGCGCGTCCGGGTGATTTCCTCAAAGTCGGAAACCGTCTGGAAGCGACGCCCCGCGGAGGTCGGTTTCAGCTTGCGGACAGCCATGATTACACTCCCTCGAAGAACTCAATTTTATCGCCCTGGCGCAGCGTAACATACGCTTTCTTCCAGCCGGGCTTACGGCCTACAACGCGACCCTGACGCTCCCTGTTCATGGGGGCGCGGCGCACAACGTTGACGGCTTCCACTTTAACATCAAAAGCCTTTTCCACGGCCAGCTTGATTTCAAGCTTGTTGGCCAGGGTGTGAACCATAAAGGCCACCTGCTGGGCTTCGTCCTTGATCAAGGTCGTCTTTTCGGTCAGCAGGGGCTTGAGCAGAACAGAAGTAGTTTCCATCTTACGCCCCCTTCTTTGCGAAACGCGCCTGAACAGGTTCGATAGCGCCTTCAAGCAGAACGAGCTGCTTGTGCTTGAGGATTTCAAGCACGCTAAGGCGATCGACAGTGGTCAGGGTGAGGCCCGGAATATTGCGAGCGGAACGAACCAGCGCGCTGTCTTCTACGGGCGCCACGATGAGAGCCTTGGAAAGGCCCAGCGTGTCGGCAACCTTGGCGAAATGCTTGGTTTTGGCTTCGGGCAGTTCAATACCCTTGACCACCATCAGGGTTGCAGCAGCCAGGCGGCTCGACAGGGCCATCTTCATGGCCAGGGCGCGCACCTTGCTGTTAACCTTGAAGCTGTAATCGCGGGGGCTGGGTCCGAAGATAACGGCACCACCGCGCCAAATGGGCGAACGGTTGGAGCCGGAACGTGCACGGCCCGTACCCTTCTGTTTCCAGGGCTTAGCGCCGCCGCCGGAAACCAGCGCACGGGTCTTTACCATATGCGTGCCGGCACGTTTAGCCGCCATTTGGGCGCGCGCCACGAGGTTGAGGATTTCGGGCCTCACCTCGATTTCGAACACGTCGGAAGCCAGCGTGATTTCGCCGCTTTCCTGCTTGTTCTGGTCATATACTTTCACGGTAGCCATTGCTGCTTCCTCTACTGCTTGCGGATCAGCACCAGCCCGTTCTTGGGGCCGGGCACGGAACCTTTGACCAGAATGACGTTGTCCTCAGGACGCACATCAACGATGGTCAGGCCCATTTCCGTAACGGTTTCATTGCCCCAATGGCCCGCCATTTTCCGACCCTTAAAAACGTGGCCAGGAAAGGTGTTGTTACCAATGGAACCATTGTTGCGGTGCACCTTTTCGCAGCCGTGGGTATCTTTGGAGCCGGCGAAATTCCAGCGGCGCATGCGCCCCTGGTAGCCTTTACCCATGCTTGTGCCGGTCACCTTGACCGTATCGCCTGCGGCGAAAATTTCAACGGTCAGTTCCTGACCCAGCTCCTGCTCCGGCGCACCCGCAAGGCGGATTTCGCGCAGATGGCGGAAAAGACCCTTGCCAGCCTTGGCGAAGTGTCCCTGCAAAGCCTTGGTGCTGTGCTTTTCCTTAGCGGGGGTCAGCGCGATCTGAACGGCGTTGTAGCCGTCCGTCTCCGCAGTTTTGACCTGGGTGACGGGGCACGGACCGGCCTCAATCACCGTGACAGGCACGGCAGCGCCAGCGCCGTCAAATATGCGGGTCATACCAAGTTTGCGACCCAAAATTCCCATTTTCTCAGCCATGACTGCCTCTCGCTAGAGCTTGATTTCCACGTCCACACCGGCGGGCAACGAAAGCTTGCCCAGCGCGTCGACGGTCTGCTGCGTGGGTTCCAGGATATCCATGAGCCGCTTGTGAATGCGCATTTCAAACTGCTCACGGGACTTTTTGTCCACATGCACGGAACGCTGCACGGTGTACTTGTGAATGTTGGTGGGCAGGGGAATTGGTCCCGCCACACCGGCACCGGTATTGCGCGCCGTATCCACGATTTCCGCAACGGCTTTATCCAGAATGCGGTAATCGTAGGCTTTGAGCTTGATCCGAATGCGATCGCTGCTAACTGTCGTCATTGTGCCTACTCCGTTTGCAAAAACATCCCGCGCGGCCTTTGGGCTACGAGCGCGGGCTCCTTCACAGCATACGCGGGCCATGAAGCATGGCCCGAAGGGCCGACCTCACCCTGGCAAGGAACGGAAAACGGAGCAACGTAAGGGGTTGCGCTAATGCGCGCATCACGCCTGAAATTTCAGGAAGAATTCGGAAGATTGGACGCCTGAACGCGCCTGCATCATCCGCGTGATGCTCCCCAGCGTCGCCCAGGCTAAGCCACTCCATAGAAAGAGCGGCCAAGCGGTCCCGCAGGGTCACCAAATGGGGGCTATCCCCCTACCTTACAGCCCCGGGTCACGCGCGGCCTGGGGGCTGCGGTGGGATCCGTCTTTGGGCTGGAACGGCTCGACATTGTCCGGCATTCGGTAACGCCTGCACATGTCAAAACCCTCTACAACCACAATATTGCGGTCACGTTGGGTGCATCAGGATGGACTCAACCCATCCTTCCCTGCCGTCCAGGGAACGCCGATAAAAATTACTTCTTATCGCGTGGAGATTTTTTCTATCCAAGTTCCCCTTGAACGTCAAGCCATTTTTGCAATATTTTTATCACGTCATCCAGGTTATTTGCCGCGCCAATCTTACTTCTTGACGCCTGGCCTCGCAAAAACTACAAGAGCCGCACCCCTCCGGCAATTTGCCAAGATGACGCTCTTTTGTCGCACACCCTCCATTATTGTGCAGTAAATTGCCATCTTAGGTTCCGATATTTTCAGGAGATCCCATGTCCATGATTGATGCCGCTAACAGGGCAAAACTCAATTCATACCAAGATACTGTCATAAATTACATCACAAATGAGAATGGACATATCCTGGCTGTGAGCGATGACCAGGCTTTTTGCACACAGTTGCGCCTAACCCTGGCCAAAGAGATGGGGCTTACGGCGCAGAGCATTTTTACTGCCATTGCAGATCCCCGCATGATGCTGCGTGAGCTGCGCGACATTCTGGCCCGGCACCCTGCCCCTCTTATCTTTATGGAGCGCAGTATCGGAGGGCAGGATCTGAGCTTTCTTGTGAGCCAGATCAAGCAGGCCTTCACAGCGCTTAAAATTATTGTGCTCACAAGCGATGTGCAGCGCGACCGCCTCATGCTGCTCCACGAAGTTGGGGCAGACAACTTTATCGCCAAGCCTGTTTCTGCCAATACTCTCATTGAAAAAATGGCTTTTACCCTCAGGCCGCAAAGCAAGCTAGGGCAGGTCATTGACGTGGCAAAAAAGCTGTTGGCGCAAAAAAAATACGACCTGGCACTGACCGCCTGCCAGAAGGTTTTGCAGCTCAAGCCTGGCAGCGCCGCGGCATTTCTGGTTATGGGCGATATCTTCCGCGCCACCCAGCAATACGACAAAGCACGTATCTCTTATGAATCAGCCGCAAAATCTGCCGATCTCTACCTCGCCCCGCTTCAGCGCCTTGCTGAAATGTACGCGGAAATTGGCGATGTGACACAGCAGGTGCGCTATCTCGAAAAGCTGGATTCGATCTCGCCTCTTAACGTGAACCGCAAGGTCAGCTTGGGTGAGGCCCATCTGGCCAACGGCGATGTGGAAAAGGCCGAGGCCTTTTTTGAAAAAGCAGTGGTGCAGATGAACCGAGAAGCTGCCGACGGCCTCAGCGCCCTCTCAAGTCGGATTGCCAGTATTTATGGCGAACGTGATCCCGAAAAGGCAGAAAAATTTCTGCGCAGCAGCCTTGAGGCCAAGGGCAAACGCCTTGGGCGGGAAGATCTGGCCCTGTTCAACCAGCTTGGCATCAGCCTGCGCAGGCAGGGCCGCTGGCAGGACGCCATCAGTGAGTACAAGCGCGCCATCAAGGTCGCCCCTGACGACTCCACGCTCTATTATAATGTAGGCATGGCCTTTGCCGAAGGCGCGGATTTTATCCAGGCCAAGGCAAACCTCGTGAAGGCTCTGGATCTGGAGCCGGAAATGGTCAAGAGCAACGCCTCCATTGCCTGCAACTTTGGTGCTGTTTTTCTACAGTCGGGCGACCGTGTCCGGGCTGTGCAGTTTTTTCAGACGGCGCTTACCCTCAAGCCCGATATGAAACTTGCGCTGCAAGGGTTGGAGCGCGCAAAAAAATGATTCAACAAGGTGGCTGCTGTGCTCTCATGGGCGCACTGACACCGCTCTGCAGCCTCCTGCCCGATAATATTTTTGCCGCGTTGCATTGCCAACCTCAATGTTATGTCTTATTTTTAAGGGATGCCGTGCATTGTCCATTTGGGACCAGGCACCGCGCATTCAGTACGTTCCGCAGCGCACCCGAAACAGGTGTTTGCGCAGCATAAGCGACCGGACATGGTGCCAGACAGATCAGATCGAAAATATTTGTTTGCACCACGTGGATATTGAAAAATCCGCACCGCGAATTGCTTTTCCCGTTACGAACGAAGACAGCAGAGATGCTTAGGCGGTAAGCGAGCATTTCAAAGTGAAAATGCTCTAGTAAGGAGACTTCATGTTTGGTTTTCTTTTCAAAAAAATCTTCGGCAGCACCAACGACCGCTACTTGCGCAAGCTCCACCCCATGGTACAGCGCATAAACGCGTTCGAGCCTGAAATGCAGCAGCTGGCCGATGCCGACTTTCCTGTACGCATTGCGCAATACCGTCAGGAAGTGCAGGACGGCACAAGGACTCTCGACGCTCTGCTGCCCGAAGTTTTTGCTCTGGTGCGCGAGGCCTCAAGCCGCATACTGGGCATGCGCCACTATGACGTGCAGCTCGTCGGCGGCATGGTTCTGCACAAGGGCAAAATTGCCGAAATGAAAACCGGCGAAGGCAAAACCTTGGTGGCCACCCTGCCCGTGGTGCTCAACGCCCTGTCTGGCAAGGGCGTGCACGTGGTCACGGTCAACGATTACCTTGCCAAACGCGACTCGGCCTGGATGGGCCAGCTATACGAATTTCTGGGCCTGACTACGGGCGTCATCGTGCATGGCCTTGATGACGAAGAACGCAAGGCCGAATACGCCAAGGATATCACCTACGGCACCAACAATGAATTCGGCTTCGACTACCTGCGCGACAACATGAAATTCTACGCCAACCAGCTGGTGCAGCGCGGGCACAATTTTGCCATTGTGGACGAAGTGGACTCCATCCTCATCGATGAAGCCAGAACGCCGCTCATCATTTCCGGCGCTTCCGATGAGTCGGTGGGCATGTACCGCACGGTGGACGACATTGTCCGTCAGCTCACCGCCGAACACTACACGGTGGACGAAAAAGCCCGCACCGCCATGCTCACCGATGATGGCGTGGCCCGGTGCGAGGAACTGCTCAAGCTGGACAACCTTTTTGACCCCGCCAACATCACGGCCCAACACCATGTGATGCAGTCGCTCAAGGCGCATCAGATTTTCAAGCGCGATGTGGATTATATTGTTCAGGAAGACCAGGTAATTATTGTTGACGAATTCACTGGCCGCCTTATGGCTGGCCGCCGCTATTCAGATGGCCTGCATCAGGCGCTGGAAGCCAAGGAACACGTCACCATCGCGGCTGAAAACCAGACGCTGGCCTCCATCACCTTCCAGAACTACTTCCGCCTGTACGACAAGCTTTCGGGCATGACCGGTACTGCGGATACCGAAGCTGTGGAATTCCATCAGATCTACAGCCTTGAGGTCATCTCCATTCCCCCCAACAGGCCCATGGTTCGCAAGGATTATCCTGACCTCATCTACCGTTCGCGGCAGGAAAAGTTTGACGCCATTGTTGAAGCCATTGCCGAACTGCACAAAAAAGAGCAGCCCGTGCTTGTGGGCACAATTTCCATTGAAACGTCCGAAATGCTTTCGCACCGGCTGAGCAAACTCGGCATTCCGCACAGCGTGCTCAATGCCAAGCAGCACGAGAAAGAAGCCGAGATTGTGGCGCTGGCAGGCCAGAGAGGCCGCGTCACCATTGCCACCAACATGGCTGGCCGTGGTACGGACATCATGCTGGGCGAAGGCGTTGTGGATCTGGGCGGCCTGCACATTCTTGGCACAGAACGGCACGAAAGCCGCCGCATCGACAACCAGCTGCGTGGCCGCTCGGGCCGTCAGGGCGATCCTGGCTCTTCGCGCTTCTACCTTTCGCTGGAAGACGACCTCATGCGCCTCTTTGGCTCTGACCGTATCAAGGGCCTCATGGAAAAACTTGGCCTGCGCGATGGCGAAGCCATTGAGAATGCCATGGTTACCCGCGCGGTGGAAGGCGCTCAAAAGCGTGTGGAAGCCCACCACTTTGAAATACGCAAAACACTGCTTGATTATGACAACGTCATGAACCAGCAGCGCGAAGTTATCTACACCCTGCGCCGCGAGCTCATGGTTGAGGAAGACCTTGAGCCCGTTTTGCAGGAATTCATGAGCGATGTGCTGGATGACGTGTACAGCCCGCTGGCATCCCTGCCTGTGGACGGTCAGGACGATGCCCGCGCCGCAGCTCTGGCGCGGCTGCGCGATGTCTTCAACCTCGACAGAGTGCTTGATGAAGGCGCACGCCTGCCCGAACGCGAAGAAACCGAAGTTATGGCCCAGGGTATTCTTGACAAGCTCAAGGCGGAAACCGGCCCCACCTATGCCGATATTCTGCGTTACTTTCTGCTGGAAGAGCTTGACCGCTGCTGGAAAGAACATTTGCGCAACATGGACGCCCTGCGCGACGGCATAGGTCTGCGCGGCTACGGCCAGCGCGATCCCAAGCTGGAATACAAACGCGAAGGCTTTGAAATGTTCCAGGCCATGCTGTTCCAGATTCGCGAAAGCGTGTTCCGCGCCCTTACGCGCATTCGTGTACAGATTGAGCCTATCGCCGCCGAACCCGAACAGCAGGAAGTGGAAGTGCCGGTCGAAGAGCCGCAGCTTTCCCCTGTGTCGCGGGAATACCGCCATAAGGAAAGCAATTCGCAGCTTTCTTACTCCAGCGGCGGCAGCATTTCGGAAGACCCCAAGAAGCCCGCCAAGGCCGCGCCGCGTATTGGCCGCAATGACCTTTGCCCCTGCGGCAGCGGCAAAAAGTACAAAAAGTGCTGCGGGCAGGATAAATAGCCAAGTAATTGCATTAGATCGCTATACCAAGAGACACAAAAGGCGGGGACAACCCCGCCTTTTTATGTTCCATGCTCTGTGCGTACGCAGCAACAATGCTTCAGCGCGCCGATCATGCGGCGCGACAGGCAAAAAGTCCTATGCCTGGGATGAAAAAAACTTTGTCCCTACGCTGCCGATGATGATAAGGGCGATGAAAAACAGCTGGGGCAGCGAAACCTTGTCGCCGAAAAAAAGCGCCCCGCCCAGAACCACGCCCACAGTGCCTGCGCCTGTCCAGAGGGCATAGGTCATCCCCGCCGGGAGCCCGCGCATGGCCAGTGCCAGCAGGCCCATATTCACGAAGCTCAGCACAATGGGCACTGCCGCGGCCTGCCAGTTGCCCAGCGTAGAAGCCCACTTGAGGCTGAGCGCCCACAAAATCTCGGTCACCACGGCCAAACTCAATGCAAACCATGCCATATCCAATACTCCTTTGCGTGGGCTCGGATAAAAAGGCACGGCCTGCGGAAACCCAAAAGAACAGAACAATGCATCCACGGAACGGCGTACAACTGCCATCTGTCCATAGATGTGTCAACCTGCGAGCCCCTACTCCCGAAAATCAGAAATAATCCGAAAAATACGGCTTGTCCGGCGGGATCAGTGTCTCCAGCGTTTTCAGCAGATGATAGTCCATGTCAATGCGGTCATTGTTGTACAGATAGGTGGGGCGCTTGTATCCCATCAGCATCGTTGTGAGCGTTTTGATATCCAGCGAGAGGCGATGCCCTGTGCTCCAGGTGTTTACCTTTTCGCAAAAAGTACGCCCGTCACGCCAGCTCACATGGAAGATGCCGTTGTTCCACGGGGCCATGACATCGCTCACTTCCAGTTCAAGAGTCAGCTTGGGGTCTTCAAACTGGAAGGAGTACAGTTCGATAAAGCGCTGCACATCCACAATGCGCGCCATGGCGTAGGGCTGAATGCTCTCGTCAATTTCACTGTCTTCAAACTGAAAGGCAATGGGCTCGCCAGTGTAATTGGCGCCTTCCACCTTGGTTATCATGGAAAAATGGGCGCTGATGTAGTTCCAGATGCCGTACTTGGCCTCCTGGTTCAGATAGACCATTTCCTTGATACTGAAAACTTCGTTCTCAATGTAGTAGATAACATAGCCCAGGGGCTTGCCGTCGGCGCTGTAGTACACTGCCGCCATGACGTCGTCCGAATCCCAGCGCCAGTACTCCTCCCACTCCAGCTTGCCGCGAATGAGCGCGCCGTGTTCCTGAAGCGCAAAATACTTGTAAACGCGGTGCAGGTCTTCGCACTCGATGTCCACGCGCTCGATCTGCCCGTCCACGGGGTGGCGCTTGGGCAACTGGGTGTCCTTGATGGCAAAGGTCATCTTGTCCGAAACAATTTCCCAGCCGTGCTTGCGGTACAGGGGGATGGAATAGGGGCAGAGGTAGGAAACAATCTGCTGCTGTGAGCGCATGTATTCAAGGCTTTTGCCAATGAGCGAATGGATCAGCCCGCGCCCCGTATATTCGGGATAGGTAGCGACGCCGGTGATGCCGCCCATTTTGCAGATTTCGCCCTGGATGTTCACTTCCATCGGGTAGATGACGATCTGCGAGGCAAGATGCCCCTTGTAGAACCAGCCCATGACGTGGGATGCCTCAAATATGGGCATCTTGGACTGCTTCATCTCCATGTCGGACCAGCCGATACGGGCCATTTCGGATGTGCTGACCTGAAAGGCGTAGCGCAGCAGGGCCTCAAATTCTTCAAAATCCTCTTCGCCAAGCTGGCGCAGTTCAAAGGCTTCTGTGCCTACGTCCTTGCCCGAAGGGGCTTCTCTGTGGGGGGCGGCAGTGCCCTGCGCGGCTGACCCGCGCTCGGGTCGGGCAACAGGAACAAGCGGTGCACCATCGTGTTCGTCAGGGGGCACCCCTGCGCCACGAAAAGGATGCGGCTCAAGCCGTGGCCCCTCAAGAGGGGGAAGATGTTGCTGTTTATGAAGAATACGCATGCAATGCCTTCCAGATAAGTGTGGAAAACCGCTGTACATCGGGTGACCCGATTGCGCAAGCGGTTTGACTTGGCCGCCGCAAGCGGGCGATGGGGGGACGGTCAGATATGGAGGCCGGCAGCGTCCCGGCGTTCTTTCAAGCCTTCAAGTACAGCCGAGCTGACGCGCAAGCCCCCGTAGCCCTGGCCCAGACGGATAGTGGGCTTGTTTGATCCGTGATAGTCCGATCCGCCGGAAACGCCAAGGTCAAAACGCTTGGCCAGGGCCAGGCAGGTGCGCACATCGGCTTCGGAGTGTTCGCTGTGATAGGCCTCAATGGCGCTGAGCCCGTATTCCTTGAGGCGGGCCACCATGGAGTCCAGCCATCCTGCGGGGGCCTTCCAGAGCAGCGGATGCGCCAGGCATACCGTTGCCCCCATGGAGGCCAGCAACCGAACGCTTTCATCAGGTTCCAGCACGGTTTTGGGCAGATACGCCTTGCCCCGGCTGCCCAAAAATTCTTTGAAAACCTGCCGGGGATCCTTGGCAAAGCCCTTGTGCAGCATCACAGCAGCGATGTGTGGTCGCCCCACGCTCTCGCCCTTGGCCGCCGCCAGCACTTCTTCCATGCTGATGTCGTAGCCGAGATCCTGCAACTTTTTTACTATGCCCACATTGCGCTCTGCGCGCATTTCGCGCAGCCAGCGTAGTTTTTCCAGCAAAGGCTGGGGATTTTCCGGTAGCCACAGGCCAAGAATGTGCAGTTCGCCCAGTTCCGTGCCTGTCGAAATTTCGCAACCGCGCACAACCTCAATACCGAGCTCGCGCCCGGTCTGCTGCCCCTCATCAAGGCCAGACAGAGTGTCGTGGTCAGTGATTGCCACTGCGGCAAGGCCTGCGGCATGTGCCTTGCCCACAAGCTGGGCAGGTGTATCCGTACCGTCAGAAGCGGAGGAATGCGTGTGCAGATCAATGAATTTCATACTATCTTTCATGGGATAATTATTATACCGCAAAATGACAATATGGGGCAAGCCTTGAACTGGAAGACGCTTGGAGATAGAATACCCCCTCACGATTAACAGAAGGATTCTTTATGCCTATGGAAACCCGCGAGTTACTGCAAATTCTGGCTTGCCCCAAATGTCTGGGCAACCTTGTGGCGCTGGAAGACAACGGTTCAGTCGCCGCCTTTGCCTGCAAGGCCTGCGGCGTGGTCTATCCGGTGCGCGACAATATTCCCATCATGCTTGTGGAAGAAGCTATTCCTCTTGAAGACTGGAACAGGGAACACCCTGCTGCCAAGGAATGCGCCTGATGCGCCTGCTTGTTGCCTCCGACCTGCACGGGTCTGTTGAAAGTCTGCTTTTTTTGCTGGAAAAAGCGAGAGAGCTTACCCCTGACGCACTGGTGCTGCTGGGCGATCTGGTTTACCACGGCCCGCGCAATCCCCTGCCGCAGGGCTATGACACCCGCTCCGTGCTGCAAACCATGCCCGATCTTTCGGCCTTGCCCTGCCCGGTGATGGCAGTGCGCGGCAACTGCGATGCAGAGGTTGATCTGTGCCTTTTGCCCTTTGCAGTCGCAGAGTCCACCTGGATTGAAGCAGACGGCCTGAGTATTTTTGCCAGCCACGGGCACCACCTGCCCGAGCGCCCTCCCTGCCCCGGCATCAAGCCCGGAACGGTTCTCTTGCGCGGGCATACCCATGTGCCGCGCGGCGAAACCATTGATGGCCTGCACTTCTGGAACCCCGGTTCCCTTTCCCTGCCCAAGAGCGGCTCGCCCCGCACCTACGGCCTTATAGAAAACGGCGTCTTTTGCGTGCTGGACATGCAGGGCGGCGAAATATTGCGTCACGCTCCCGCACCGCGCTAATCAGGCTTTACCATGTCCTACAATATTGCCCCGTGCCCGGCTGCCGCCGATTCGTCCTCATTTTTGCGCCCGCTGTTCCGCATGGCCTCAGGCCTTGAACTGCTGCTGGCTTCGGCCTCGCCCCGCAGGCGGCAGTTTTTAAACGAATGGGGAATCCCCTTCCGTCTGGCCCTCACCAGTGCTGATGAACCTCGCCCGGAACTGGGTGAATCCCCGGAGGCGTATACCCGGCGCGCTGCTACTGCCAAGGCCTTGGCATCAGGGCATGCCGTTCGCCAGCAAGGTATCGCCTGTCAGGACTTGCGGCCGGTGATTCTGGCCGCAGATACCGTAGTGGCTGTGGACGGCGATATTCTTGGCAAGCCGGAAAACCCGGCTCATGCATTGCGCATGCTGGAGCGCCTCAACGGTCGCGGGCATGAAGTTATCAGCGCAGTGTGCCTGCTGCTGCCTGCCGATGCAGCCTTTAGCCCTGCACAAGCCTCAGGGTCTGCCAGCACCAATACTTGCCCCAATGTGGACGAATGCTGTGTCGATTCGTTTCGCATGCTGTCATTCAGCGACACCAGCCGTGTTTTCTTCCACTACTGGCCGCAGCCTTTGCTGCAAGCCTATCTGGATACCGGAGAGCCGCACGACAAAGCGGGCGCATATGCCATTCAGGGGCAAGGAGCGGTACTGGTTGAGCGCGTTGACGGCTCCTGGAGCACGGTAGTGGGCCTGCCTGTCACCCAGCTTGCCCAGGTCATGCTGGACAGGGGCCTCATGCTGCCCTGCGCCTGATAGATACACCCTTTCCACCATGACACAGCTGCCCCATTGGCTGTGTCATGGCTGTCTTCCCTACCAGAACTGCCTCACAACCAGCCCCCTTGCCCCAAACGAATCCGGAGAACCTTGTGCCCATAACGTTGTGGGGCCTGCTCCGCGCTGCCAGGTGAGTCACTGCCGCGAAGTCACGCTTGTGGTCGCATCCCGCTTTTTCCACTGCGCACTTAGTCACCGCAAACTTCGGGGGATAGTTCCCTTTCCCCAGCCTATTCGTTTTGAATGGCGGAGCGCACTTTTTGCCCTTTCCCCAATGGCTCTGAGAAAAATAAAAAAAAGTTTGTCGGTAATTGTGAATTATTTCTTCAATTGGTATGGCGTTCCAATCCGCACAGTCTGGTATCCTAGGTTGCCTTTTATGCCATTTTGTGAAAATATGCACAGGCATGACTGAAAGATCAATCAATTCCGGGCTCTTGACGCCTCTCTAAAATATTTTTAGTGCTGTACCATGGAATCATTTCACCTCTAGAAATTCTATGCAACACACAGGAGGGAGGATTTAATCATGTCCCAGGAAAGGATCACAACGCTGTTAAATGAGAACCGCAGCTATCTTCCACCTGAGCACGGCAAAACTTCTGCATGGGTATGTGGGCCAGAAGAATATGACGCTCTCTGCAGCCGCGCACTGGAAGACCCCAACGACTTTTGGGGTGCGCGAGCATCGCAGTTGATCCATTGGTTCAAACGCTGGGACAAAGTGCTGGAAGCAGATGAGGTAAACCATAAATACAAGTGGTTTACAGGCGGCAAACTTAATGCCTCCTTTAACTGTATCGACAGGCACCTCATCTCTGGGCGGCGCAACAAGGCCGCGCTTATCTGGCAGGGCGAAAAAGAAACAGACGTTCGCTGCTACACCTACCAGATGCTTTATACTGAAGTGTGCCGCGTTGCACATGCTTTGAGTTCGCTGCGCATCCGCAAGGGCGATCATGTGGCTTTGTACATGCCCATGATTCCGGAACTTTTTATCGCCATGCTCGCATGCGCCCGCATTGGCGCCATCCACACGGCCATCTTTTCCGGCTATGCGGAGGGCGGCGTTCGCAGCCGTATTCAGGGTTGCAAAGCTCGCGTTGTCATCACGGCGGACGCGGCGGTGCGCGGCGGCAAGTTCAAGCCCCTCAAGGCCAATCTTGACCCCATCCTTGAAAAGTGCCCCTCGGTGGCGCACGTGGTTGTGGTCAAGCATGCCGGTATTGACGGCGTGAACATGCAGCGCAACCGCGATGTGTGGTGGCATGACCTGATTGATGACTTTACCCTTAACCCGGACTTCCCCTGCGAACCCATGGACGCCAACGACACGCTCTTTCTGCTGCACACAAGCGGCAGCACGGGCAAGCCCACGGGCGTCATGCATTCCACGGGCGGCTACCTCACATATGCGGCGCACTCCACGCAGTGGTGCTTCGACATGCGCGACGATGATGTGTACTGGTGCACGGCAGATGCAGGCTGGATCACAGGCCACACCTATGGCGTGTACGGACCGCTTTCGCTTGGGGCCACCACGCTGATGTTTGAAGGCGTGCCCACATGGCCATACCCTGACCGCTACTGGCGCATTGTAGAGAACTTCCGGGTCAACATCTTCTATACCGCGCCCACGGTCATCCGCTCGCTCATGCGCATGAACGAGGCGTGGACAGAGCGCTACGACCTGCGCAGCCTGCGCATTCTCGGCAGCGTGGGCGAGCCCATCAACCCCGAGGCATGGCAGTGGTACCACAAGAACATCGGCGGCGGCGAGCTGCCCATCGTGGACACATGGTGGCAGACCGAAACCGGCGGCGCCATGATCGCTCCCATGCCCTATGCCACCAAGCTCAAGCCCGGGTCGGCCTCCAAGCCCCTGCCCGGCATTGACGCTGCGGTTATCGGCACAGCCTCGCGTGACGGGGACGAAGCCGAAGCGGGCAGCAAGGCCGGACATCTGGTCATCCGCCGCCCCTGGCCCGGCATGATGCAGGGCGTGTATAATGATGAGGAAAAGTACCAGTCCTACTTCTCACGCTTCGGCTGCTATTCGTCAGGAGATGCGGCAGAAGTTGATCAGGACGGCTACTTCTGGATTCTGGGTCGCGTGGACGACTCCATCAACGTGTCGGGGCACCGGCTCTCCACGGCAGAAATCGAAGCCGTGCTGGCTGCCTGCCCCGAAGTGGGAGAAGCCGCAGTTGTGCCCATGCCCCACGCCCTCAAGGGCGAAGGCATCTACGCCTACGTGGTTACGCGGGATGAAGTGCCGTGGAGCGCGCAACTGCGCGTAAAACTGCGCGATGCCGTGCGCCGCGACATCGGCGCGCTTGCCAGTCCGGAATTCATCCAGTTTGTGGACGCCATGCCCAAGACCACCTCGGGCAAGATCATCCGCCGTATGTTGCGCAAGATCGCTGGCGACAGCTACGAAGACATCGGCGACACCACTTCGCTGGCAGAACCGGAAGTCATCGGCAAGATAATTGAAGGACACCGCAACCTTGTTGCAGGCCGACACGAAACGGAAAGCGCCCCCGAAGGCGCTGCCGAGACCGCGCAGGTCTGATACTTCAGGTGCAGGGCTGCCCGGAGCGGCTTTGCACTCTAACCGGGGCGCACCCTCAACGTCCCGGCAAAACAGCACACCCCCGCAGATTGTGCCATCGCGGGGGTGTGCTGCTGTCTGAGATACAGTAAAGCCAGATTGGTAAAATGAGCCTGACCGCAGGATCACGCTGGTTATTGAGGTGTGCTCTGAACGCGGGCCCACAAAAGGAGGACGATCCGCGTCAGCCAGAGTGCCGCCAATCGCCAGTCAGACCAGGGCACTGCGGCGTGGCTCAAGGCTGACTACGAATTTACAGATTTCTCTGAGAGGTGCTGGCTACTTTGATGGTTCTTCCCGCCGGGGGGCGCCTCTCTGCGGGTCATGCGGGGCAGTACCTGCCGCCTGCACCGATTCATTCTGCGAAGGTTCACCCTGCATTGGTTCAGCGGGCGATTGCGCACCATCCGTCTTATCTGTTCCAGCCACAGCGCTCCAGCGCCCCAGCGTGTCACGCATCCACGCCCACACAGCCCGGCTTTCCTCTGGCATGCACATGGAGGCAAGACACAAGGCAATCACCAAAAGGGCAAGAGCCGCCAGCACCAGAGCCAGAGCCTGCGCCGCAAGGGCAAAAGCTGCCACAGCCACAAAGATCGTCAGCAGCCACTTGCCTGCAAATGCGGCGCAGCGCGCGCATGCAGCTCGCACACGTTCAACGCTAGCTTTCATCAAACAGCCTTACGCCGAACCCACACGTGGCGGCTGGCCATCAACACCCAGGCAAGGCCCGCCAGTAGATGCAGCGGTTTGGGCCCGGACAGGCCGGAAGCCAGGCACACCCCTGCCACGCCCAGCATGGCCCGAACTTCGAGTTTTCGCTGCGAAATGCCCAGGATATTTCTCTTGTCACCCCTGCTGCCTAAAGAAAAACCCTTGGTTGCAGATGCACTTTTGTCGCCGCCCTTGCTACGCCACTGCTCACACCGCTGGGCGCGTGCCGTGGCGCGCAGCTCGGCTGCGACCTCAGCCTGCGAGCGGGCCAGGATCGGTACGCTCAGTTCCAGCCGCTGGCACAGGCTGGCAAGGTCCACGCCGGGCTTCAGAAGCAGAAGCATGGAGGCAGCACCGGGCCGTACCTCAAGCACATCCTGCTCTTTACCAAGCGCTGCCTGCACGGAGCTGCGCACGGCAACCTCGCCCAGAGCCGGATGGCGCAGGCGCGCCCGCCCTTCCATACTATGTGCTACATATTGAGGAAACATGGCCTCTCCTTGTTGCAGGACTAAAGCCCTGATCTGTCATCAAATTTGAAAACGACTTTCTTTTCTCTTGACACAGAACCGTAATGAAGGCAAGGTTGTTTTGCGGATTACAGCAGGAGTCACAGCCCGTCCTGTTTATCCAGAATGGTCAAAAACCATTGAACAAATTTGCCACCAGCATCAAACATAGAGAGTGCACGCATGAGCCAGATTGTCAATCTGCGTCAGATGCAAGTAGGACAGCAGGGAAAGATTGCAGCCGTTGAAGCCCTCGGAGAAATGAACCGTCGCATCCGCGACATGGGTCTTATCCCCGGCACTACGGTTTCCATTGTAGGCCGCGCGCCCCTTAAGGACCCTGTAGCCTTGCGCCTTTCAGGCGTAACCATCTCCCTGCGCAACAGCGAGGCTGACTTTATCAAAGTTGACCTTTCCGGCGTGTCCAGCTAGCTTTTATCTAAGCATCATACCCTGAAAATCTGCCAGTTTTACCGTCCGGTCGCAAGTGAGCGATCGGACGGAAGCTGGACTATTATCTCGATTCGGCCATCTGCCGCATGCTGGAATCGCTGACCGAATCTGGACACACAAGAGCAAGGAGAAGGAAAATGAACGAAGGCATGAAGTGCGGATTGTGGTTTTTGGGCGGCGTTGCCCTGGGTGTGCTCGGCGCGGTGGCCGTAAGCAAGGGCAAGCTGGATTTCAAGCCCCTGGCCACTGACCTTTTGAGCCGCGGCATGGACGTGAAAGACGCCCTGCTGAGCAAGGTTGAAGCCATCAAGGAAGATGTGGAAGACCTCACCGCCGAGGCCCGCCTTGCCGCTGAAAAGCGCAAGACCTCCAAAGACGCCACCGAGGCCTAATCACGCAGTTGTTTGCAGCGCCTTTTCGACGCTGAAGCTGCCAGTGCCGCTCGAGCATTCGGGCGGCACGCAAACTCTCCATCCCCCCGTATATGCAGGGGATCGTTCAGGACAGTGCGGCCCAGGCCGCCTCGCTTCAAGGAGCGCGCATGCGTTTTTTTATTGTTCATGAATTGCGTGGCATCACAACGCCTGAATCCGGCAGAATGCGCGTGCGCGCATCAAGCTGCCTCGGCGAAGGTCGTATTGAGGCTCTGGCCGGCGCCCTGGAATCGCTCGAGGGCATCACCGAAGTGCGCGCCAATGCCCTGATCGGCAGCCTGCTGATTTTTTATGACAACGAAGAAACGCGCGTCACGGCTCTCACCCTGCTGGTGGGTGCGGCTGATGCAGGCGCTCAGTTTGATATTCAGGGGCAGCACTACGAAAACGCGCTTTCGCCCGGTCAGGGGCTTATGCCCTTGGTGCGCTACGTTTTTGTGCGCCCCTTTTTGCCGCTGGCCCTGCGCGTATTCAACAGCGTCATGGGCGCGCTGCCCTTTTTGTTCAAAGGTCTGGGCGCGCTTTTGCGCGGCACCCTGAGCGTTGACGTTCTGGACGCTGCCGCCATTGGCGCATCGCTCATCATGGGCGACTTCCGCACGGTCAGCATGCTTACCCTGCTGCTGGGACTGGGCGAGACCCTTGAAGACTGGACAAGACGCCGCTCCATGGCTTCGCTGACCGAAAGCCTTGCCCTGAACGTGGAAAACGTCTGGCTGCTGGTGGACGGCACTGAAGTTTCCGTTCCTCTGGCGCAGGTGCGCGAGGGCGACCTTGTGGTTGTGCATGCTGGCGGCTCCATCCCTGTTGACGGCGAGGTTGAGGAAGGCTGCGGCCTTGTGAACCAGTCGTCCATGACAGGCGAACCCCTTGGCGTGCGCCGCACAGAAGGGGCTTCTGTATACGCTGGCACAGCCCTTGAAGAAGGACGGCTTGTGATTCGCGCCCGCCATGTGGGCGATGGCACACGCCTGCGTCAGGTTGTAAAATTTATTGAAGAGTCTGAATCGCTCAAGGCGGGCGTGCAGGGCAAGTTTGAACGCCTGGCTGATCTGGCCGTACCCTTTACCTTTGGCCTTGCCGGGCTTGTGTGGCTGATCACCCGTGATTTCCGCCGTGCATCTTCAGTGCTGCTGGTGGACTACTCGTGCGCCCTCAAGCTTGCCACGCCACTGGCGGTGCTGGCCTCCATGCGCGAAGGCGCGCGCCACGGCATTGCCATCAAGGGCGGCCGCTATCTTGAGGCCCTGAGCGAAGCTGATACGCTGGTCTTTGACAAAACTGGCACCCTCACCCAGGCCAGCCCCAAGGTTGTGGAGGTCATCCCGGCCCCTGGCTTTGAACGGGACGAAGTGCTGCGCATCATGGCCTGCCTTGAAGAACATTTTCCCCACCCTGTGGCCCGCGCCGTTGTGCGCAAGGCAGAGGAAGAAGACCTGCAACACGCAGAGGAACACGCCCATGTGGAATACGTGGTGGCGCACGGCGTTGCCTCCACCCTGCACGGCAAAAAAATGCGGGTGGGCAGCCGCCACTACATTGAGCACGATGAAGGCGTTGATCTTTCGCCCCTTGCGGAAGCTATCGGCCAGCAGACCGAGCTTGGCCGTTCCCTGCTGTTCATGAGCGAGGATGGGCGGGCTGCTGGCCTGGTGTCCATTGAAGACCCCCTGCGGCCCGAAGCGGCACAAGTGGTTGAAGCCATGCGCGGCCTTGGCATGCGCCGGGTGCTCATGCTGACAGGCGATGACGAGCGCACGGCCAGAGCCGTGGCTGCACAGGTGGGCATTACGGAATTTCGCGCTCAGGTGCTACCCACTGACAAAGCCCGCATTGTGCAGGAACTGGCGGCAGAAGGCTGCAAGGTGCTCATGGTGGGCGACGGCATCAACGATGCCCCTGCCCTGTCAGCGGCGCATGTGGGCGTTGCCATGAGCGATGGCACGGATCTGGCCCGCGAAGTTGCCAACGTGCTGCTGACCCATCCCAGCCTTGAAGGGCTGGTCAGCGCCCGCCTGTTGGGTAATCATACCCTGCGCCGCATCCACGGAAACTTTGTGGCCACAATGACCCTCAACAGCCTGTTCCTGATGGGCGGCCTGTTCATGGTGCTTGGGCCGGGCGTTTCTGCCCTGCTGCATAACCTGACCACCCTTGGTGTTGCCCTTAACGCCATGCGCCCCCACCTGCCGAAAAGCCTGCCTGGCGAGGAGCTCCATTATGAACGCCATCCATCTGCTTAGGTATGTGCGCAGTTTTGTGGACGGCAGGGTGCGCATACGTCACCCCGCCCTGCGGCATGAAAGCGTTCTGCGGCTGGCCCGCGAGAAAATGAGCGCCATCAGCGGTGTGCATGCCGTGGAAGGCAACAGTGTCAGCGGCTCCATACTGATTACGTATGACAGCACGGCAATCCCCCGCGAAAAGCTTTTTGCCATTGGCGAAGCCTGGGCGCGGTATCTTGATGCCGTCAACGCAGGCAAAGACAGCACTGTTCCGCAATTCTGAAAACAAACCCCGCAGGGCAAAGCCTTGCGGGGTTTGTTGCATATGACGGGGCAAACCCCAAACATTTTAAGTCATTTTTATGCAAGGCCCTTTTTCACCAGCCATTCTTCAAACCGGGCGAGGTGGGCCGCAAAACTTTTACGGCCATAGCCTATGCGGAAATACGGTTCCTTGATGCCGTATACCGAACCCGGCAGCAGCAAAACCCCGGCTTCATGAGCCAGCCTTTCGCAAAAATCCGCCACAGGCTCGCTGAGCCGTATGCGAGGAAAGCCAATGGGGCCAGCCTGAGGGCGGTTGTAGGTAAACATGTGGGCATGGCGGGCAAAAAAAGCGTCTGCCGTCTTGAGGTTCTCGCTGATAATGCCCCGGTTTTTTGCCAGCAGATGCTCCCCATGCCGCAGAGCCACAAGGGCCAACGCTTCTGAAGGCGTTGCCCCGCAAATACTCAGATAGTTTTTGTAGCGCGCAACACCTTCCATCAGTGCGCTGTCCCGGCAGGCCAGCCAGCCAACGCGCAAACCTGGCAGACCATAGGCCTTGCTGAGCACACCGAGTGAAATACCCTTTTCGTACACATCTGCGATCCAGGGTGCGTTGTCGCCTGCCTGCTGCGCCCCGGGAGCGCCCTCTGCACCGACGCTTGGCGCGTTCCAGCCCAATCCCCGGTAAACTTCATCGCAGAAAATCCAGGCTCCACGCTGACGGGCCAGCTCGCACAACCTGTCGGTCTGTTCCCGGTTCAGGGTAAAGCCCGTGGGATTGTTCGGCGTATTGAGCACAATGGCCTTGGTGTCGGGCCGCAGCAGTGCGGCCAGTTCATCCATATCTCCCTGCCAGCCCTGCTCCGTCTGCCGTAGATGCCAGAAGTCCACATGGCAACCCGTGCTCCGGGCCACCTCATACAAGGACTGATAGGCGGGGAACATGCACACCACATGGTCGCCCGGCTCAAGCAGGGTGTTCATGCAGGCAAAAATGCCCTCCTGCGCGCCGGTAAACAGCACCACGTTTTCTTCTCGCATACCCGCGTACAGCCCTGCCACCGCGCGGCGAAGATCGGGCCTGCCGTTGTTTTCGCCATAGCCAAGGCTGGTGTTCAAAAAATCCTGCCGGGCTGAGGCCGCATCCGGCTCCAATCCCAGCAGGGCATCAATACTCATGGCCTCGCAGTCTGACTGCGCCAGAAGATATGGTGTGGAAAATTCGTATTTGCCAAAAAACACTTCTAGCTCAAATGCTGGAATACGCATGGTCTGCACCCAAATCCGGCCCATATCCGGCCCGTGTCTGCCCTGTGCCCGGCGGCGTTTCCACAGGGAACGCCCTGCCCGCTACTCAAGGCTGGTTGTATAAAAACAGTAACGTCTCTTGCCAAGGCGCTTTGCCGTATACATGGCCAGATCGCCCCGCCGCACCAGATCTTCGCGCGAAAGTCCCTGATCCTCAACTAGCGCAACGCCAATGCTGGCCGAAAGCCCCTGATACGCCTCGTGCGCGTCATACGCTTCAATCATGGAGGTCAGCAGATCGCTGGCGCAGGTGCACAGGCTTTCTTCCGTACACCCTTCGGGAAAGTAGGCGGCAAACTCATCCCCGCCCAAGCGGGCGATCACCGCCCCCCGCAGGTGTTTGCGCAGCAACTGGGCTGTCAGCACCAGGGCTTTGTCGCCCGTATAGTGGCCGTATCTGTCGTTGACATACTTGAAGTTGTCCAGATCCACATAGGCAAGCCCCGCACCCAAGGGCAAGGTAACAGGTATCTGCCTGAAAAAATAATGACGATTGAAAAGGCCCGTCAGTTCATCCGTATTGGCCCGCTCTTTCAGCCGCTTTTCAATCTGCCTTTGCCGGGTAACATCCCGGTAGATACAGATCATGCCGATCACATTGTTGAAGATGTCGAGGATATTCTCCTCGTACATATCAATAATGCGCTCGTGTCCATCCACGGCTGACCGCATTTTGACGTGCTTGCCGTTGCGGATAAAGCCCAGGCGCTCAATGGCCCTCTTACGAAAAACCTCGCGCTTTTCGCCGATGATGTACTCCGTATCGGTGATGCCAAAAAGCTTTTTGAACCGCGCGTTAAAATTGACAATACGCCTGTCCGCATCCAGAAGCATGACCGCATATGGGATACTTTGCAAAACAAGGTCAAGCTCCGCAGTCATGTTGGCAATGTCGGTCACATCGCGGGCAATGCCCACGGTTCCCATAACGCTGCCGTCGACATTGAACAGGGGAGCCTTACGCGTCTTGAATTGGCGCATGCCCTGCGGGGCTTTGACCACCTCGTCAAAAACCCCCACCTCGCGTGAGTTCATGACGATCTGATCCGTCTCAAGACAGACAAATTCACCCTGCGCGTATTCCTCCGGCTCCAGATCCCATATGAAATAATGCCCGCGCCCCTCAACAACCTCGCGGCTTTTGCCCACAAGACGGCAAAAGGCTTCGTTCACCTTTACGTGCGCGCCCTTGGCATCCTTGAACCACACGAGGTCTGTGGTCAGGTCAATGACGGTGTTCAGGTGCAGGGTTGCGAGGTCATGATCCCGGTGCTGGCGCACGGCATCGAGCAGACGCGCCACGTGAAAGTCCCACAAAGTGCTGCTTGCGGGGCCAAGCCATACATCATCAAGCAGCGGCAGATATTCTGCCCCAGGCTGGGCCTCGCCCGCAAAGATGAAAAGGGCGCTCGATCTGGCAGCGCGGCGCATGGCGGGCAGATACTCAAGCCGGGGAGCGTCCAGCAACACAATGTCGGCCCCGGCGCATTGGGCCTGAGCGTCAGTCTCTGGATCATGATCGGCAGTAATTATATGGGCAAAACCGGGACGCGGCGCGGCAGCGCGCAACGAAGCCTCCAGCAAAGGGGCAGAACTGAACAGCAGAATGTGCAGCGTGTGGTGGTACATGACATTCCTCGCTGGATCGTCAGGTAGGGGGAATGCCCATATCCTTTCTTAAATGCAGGCAAAGGGCAATGGGGCTGCACAGAAAACTTAGGGCTTGACTATGAATTCCTTATTCTGCTGCGCCACGGAGCGACGCCGTGTTTTGCGCCAGAGGTTGAAGCGACGGCTCAGGCGGTCAAGGCACAGATAGACCACTGGGGTCGTGTAGAGCGTCAGCAACTGGCTGACCAGCAGACCGCCCACAATGGTGACTCCCAGGGGCTGACGGATTTCCGCGCCATCGCCGTGCCCAAGAGCCAGGGGTACGGCGCCCAGGATGGCCGCCGCCGTGGTCATCATGATAGGACGGAAGCGCAGCATGCAGGCCTCAAAAATCGCTTTATCCGGCGGCAGATTGCGTGTGCGTGAAGCCTCCAGGGCAAAATCGATCATCATGATGGCGTTCTTTTTGACAATGCCGCAGAGCAGCAACACGCCGATAAGCGCAATGACGCTGAACTCCATGCCGCAGGCCATCAAGGCCAGCAAGGCCCCGCCGCCCGCCGAAGGCAAAGTTGAAAGAATCGTCAGCGGATGGATGAGGCTTTCATAAAGCATACCCAGCACAATATACAGCGCGGCCAATGCCGCCAGCACCAGCACAACCTGATTGCCCGCGGTATCGCTGAACATTTTTGCCGTGCCCTGAAAACCGCTCACCACAGAAGACGGCATGGCAAGTTCCGCCTTGATGGCAGCCAGAGCCTCCTGCGCCTGCGAAAGCGACACGCCGGATGCAAGGTTGAAAGAGATGGTCACTGCGGCAAACTGCCCCTGATGCGCCACAGAAAGGGGCGCAAAAGCGGGAACCACCGTGGCGACGCTGAGCAACGGCACAAGGCCGTTGGCGCCCGGCAGGCGCACCTTGCCAAGGGCATCGGCACCGGCCAGCCAGTCCGGCCCGTATTCCAGCACTACATGATACTGGTTTTTATCCTGATAAATGGTCGATGCCTGACTTTGCCCAAAGGCATTGCCAAGGGCGGCGTCCACGTCCTTCATGCTCAGGCCGTAACGGGCCAGGGCATCACGATCCACCTTGACCAGAGTTTCAAGCCCGCGTTCTTCGATATCGCTGTCCACATCCTTGAACAGCGGGTTGGCGGCCACAGCCCTTTGCAGCTTGCGGCCCCACGTGCGCAGGTCTTCCAGGTTGTCCGCCTGCAAGGTGTACTGATATTGCGAGCGCGCACCACGACCGCCCATCATGATGTCCTGCGCGGGCTGCAAAAAAATCTGCATGCCCGGCTCGGAGACAAGCTTGCCGCGCAGCCGCCCGATTACAGCCATGGCGTCGAGTTTGCGTTCCGAAAGAGGTTTCAGGGCGATAAATACCCCGCCGCCCCCCCCGCGCCCACTGTTAATGTTGCCCGACACATGCTGCACCGCCGGGTCTGCCCTGATAACATCTACAAGTTTGCGCAGCTTTGCCTGCGAAGCCTGAAACGAAGAACTCTGGTCAGTACGTATGCCGCCCATGATGACGCCCGTATCTTGCTGCGGAAAAAAGCCTTTTGGCACAACAACATACATCCACACGTTGGCGGCAATCACCACCAGCAACGAGCAGATGGTCAGGCGCGGGTGCCGCAGCACCACGGGCAGGGTGTTGGCATAACCGCGCTGCATGCCAGAAAGCAGCCGCCCCCAAAAATTGCCCACACGGGCCAGCAGACGCCACCACAGGCCCGCAAGCCCACCCGCGCCCAGGCGGGCGGCCTGCGCGGCGGCGGCATCCTCATGTGCCATGGGCCGCAAGAGCATGGCGCTCATCATGGGTGTGGTGGTCAGCGAAACCACCATCGAAACCAGCACCGCCGTGGTGAGGACCACAGAAAATTCGCGGAACAGACGCCCTACAAGCCCGCCCATAAACAATATGGGCGTAAATACCGCCACCAGAGAAATGGAAATGGACACAACGGTAAAGCCCACCTCGCGCGCTCCGCGCAAGGCAGCACGCATGGGAGTTTCCCCCATTTCGAGGCGTCGCACGATATTTTCGAGCACCACAATGGCGTCGTCCACCACAAACCCGGTAGAAACAGTCAGGGCCATGAGCGAAAGATTATCCAGGCTATAGCCGCACAGATACATGACGCCAAAAGTCGCCAGCAAGGACACGGGAGCCGCTACCGCAGGAATGGCCGTGGCTCTGCCGTTGCGCAAAAACAAAAAAGTTACCAGCACCACCAGCGCCATAGAAAGCGCCAGACTTTTTTCCACCTCGTGTAACGAGGCACGGATGGTCAGCGAGCGGTCGAGCCTCTGGCCCAGGTCGGCGCTTTCGGGCAACCACGAACGCAACTGCGGCAGCATTTCCTTTACCTGATCAACGGTTTCAATGATGTTGGCCCCCGGCGCACGAAACACAATCAGCAGCACCGCCGGTTTGCCGTCCGAAACAGCCATGGCGCGCACGTCTTCCGGGCCGTCCTTGATCTCTGCCACATCCGAGAGGCGTATGATTTTGTCTGCCCTGCGGGCAACAATAAGCGGTTTATAGTCTTCCGCCTTGCGCAGCTGGTCGCTTGCGCCAATCAGCCAGTACTGCCCGCCGTTGTCCACCTGTCCCTTGGGCATAAAGGCATTGGCCGCCGCAAGAGCCGTGCGCACGTCGCTCATGGTCAGGCCTGCCCGGTTGAGGGCATCGGGGATGACGTCCACGCGCACTGCGGGCAGCGCGCCGCCGCCCACAATAACCTCGCCCACGCCCGGCAGTTGCGAAATCTTTTGCGCCAGCACAGTTGAGGCCGCATCGTACAGCTGGGTGCGGGTCAACACATCAGACGAAATGGCCAGAATCATGATGGGCGCGCCAGCCGGGTTCACCTTGCGATAGGTGGGGTTGGAGGGCATGGTGGGCAGATTTGAACGGGCGGCGTTGATGGACGACTGCACGTCTCTGGCCGCGCCGTCAATATTGCGGTCAAGATCGAACTGCAGCACAACCTCAGTGCTGGAAAGAGAGCTGGTGGATGTCATTTCCGACACGCCAGCAATACGGCCAAGGGAACGTTCCAACGGTGTGGCAACCGTGGCGGCCATGGTTTCCGGCCCTGCGCCGGGCAGCTTTGCACGCACCACAACAACAGGAAAATCCACCTGCGGCAGGGGAGCCACAGGCAAAAGACCAAAAGCCACTATGCCCGCAAGGGCAATGGCAAAGGTCAATAAGGCCGTAGCGACAGGGCGCCGGATGAACGGCGCGGAAAGGTTGGCTGGCAGTGCCTCAGGGCCAAAACGATGCCTGCGGCCCTGCTCCAGCAGGGCTTTGAGCCTGCTCGCACGGCCAGGGCGGGTAGATGCCTCCGGCCTAATCGGAGTGACGGCATTGTCGGCCTGTTCAGCAGCACGGCCTTGCAGAGGCGGATTTTCCGCGTCTTGCCGCTCTGTACTCATGGCCGTGCCTCTTGCGGGGGATCGCTCCGGGCTGCGGTTCCTTCCTGCCCTGCCCCGCTGTCTTCCTTATGGCCCTTGAAGCGGCGGCTCACGCGGTCAAACCACAGATAGATAACAGGCGTTGTGAACAAGGTGAGCGCCTGGCTGAAAATAAGCCCGCCCACCATGGTCACGCCCAGAGGACGCCGCAGTTCCGCGCCCATGCCCCAGCCGACCATGAGGGGCAATGCGCCCAGCAGGGCCGCCATTGTGGTCATGAGGATGGGCCGCAGCCGCAGCAGGCAGGCCTGACGAATGGCGGCAAGAGGTTCCTTGCCTTCGTTGCGTTCCGCATCCAGGGCAAAGTCGATCATCATGATGGCGTTTTTCTTGACGATGCCGATAAGCAGGATGATGCCGATTATGCCCACCACGCCAAGATCCATATCTGCCAGTATCAAGGCCAGCAATGCCCCCACGCCCGCAGACGGCAAGGTGGAAAGAATGGTGACGGGGTGAACGTAACTTTCGTACAGCACGCCCAGCACGATATACATGGTGATGATAGCGGCCAGAATAAGCCAGACCTGATTGTCCGTAGACGTGGTGAAGGCCTTGGCAGCGCCCTGCAACTGGGTGCGCAGGGCCGCAGGCAGTTCCAGTTCTTTTTCGGTTTCTTCCACGGCCTTGACCGCCGCACCCAGCGAAGAGCCGCGCGCCACGTTGAAAGAAATGGTCGCCACCGGGAACTGCCCCTGACGCGCAACGGAAAGCCGCACGGGGCGCTCCTCAAGCGTTGCCAGGCTTGTGAGCGGCACGGGTTTGCCATCGCCGCCCGAAACATAGATGTTTTCAATGGACTGCGGCCCCATACGGAAACGGGGGGCGGTTTCAAGCACCACCTTGTACTGGTTGGTTTGCGTGAAAATGGTTGAAATAAGCCGCTGCCCAAGGGCATCGTACAGGGCGTTGTCAATGGTCGACATGCTTATGCCAAGGCGGCCGGCGGCGTCACGGTTAATGTTCAGCCATGCCATGCGGCCCGGATTCTGATAGTCGCTGGTGACCATTTCAAGCTCTGGACGCTGGGAAAGGGCGTTCACAACACGCGGCAGCCACTGATCCAGCTGATCCCTGTCCAGCGCTTCTATTGAAAACTGGTACTGGGTGCGCGAAATGCGGTCTTCTATGGTCAGATCCTGCACCGGCTGCAAGTACAGGGTCATACCGGGCAGAGCGGTGGATTTTTCCATAATGCGGCGCGCAATGGCAGGCGCGCGGGCATCGCGGTCTTCCAGCGGCTTCAGTTCCACCGAAAGGCGCGAAGTTCCCATGCTCTGGTTGACGCCGTCCACGCCCACAAAAAACACCACGCTCTTAACCGCAGGGTCTTGCAGTATGAGGTCGGCCAACTGGCGTTGCCGCCCGGCCATGGCCTCAAAGGACGTATCCTGCGGCGCTTCGGCCATCCCCTGGATGACGCCCGTATCCTGCACGGGGAAAAAGCCCTTGGGTACGCCAATGTACAGCAGAACCGTGAGCACCAGCGTTCCCACCGCCACCGCCAGAGTCAGGCTCTGGTGTTGCAGTACCCAGTCGAGTTTTTCTTCATACCAGGCCAGCAGACGAGTAAAAAACCTGCCGTCTTCCCGCTGCGCATGACTTCCGTCATGCTGCTCTGGCCGCAGCATGATGGCGCAGAGCATGGGCGTGAGCGTGAGCGAAATAACCGCAGAAATAAGAATGGTCACGGCCAGCGTTACCGCAAATTCGCGGAACAGCCGCCCCACCACATCCCCCATGAACAGCAGGGGAATAAGCACCGCCACCAGCGAAATGGTCAGCGAAATAATGGTAAAACCTATCTGCCCTGCCCCGGTCAGGGCGGCTTGCACGGGTTTTTGCCCCTGCTCCAGATAGCGCGAGATATTTTCAATCACCACGATGGCGTCATCCACCACAAAGCCGGTGGCGATAACCAGAGCCATGAGCGTGAGATTGTTCAGCGAGTACCCGGCAAGATGCATGACGCCGAGAGTGCCCACCAGCGAAAGCGGCACAGCCAGAGCGGGAATAATGGTCGCTCTGGCATTGCGCAAAAACAGCCAGATTACCCAGATCACCAGCGCCACAGCCAGCAGCAGTTCAAGCTGCACGTCGTGCACCGTGGCGCGGATGGTGGTGGTACGGTCTGTAACTACGCGCACGTCCACATTGCCGGGCAAGGTCTGTTTGAGCACGGGCAGAAGCCGCAAAACCCTGTCCGCAACGTCTATGACGTTGGCTCCTGGCTGGCGTTGCACCGAGAGCACGATGGCAGGCCGAAAGTTCATGCCCTCCCCTGCCACATAGGCTGCAAGACGGGCGTTTTCCGCGCCCTCCACCACCTCGGCTACATCGCGCAGACGCAGGGGGCCGCCGTCCTTGTAACCGATTATGGCTTCGGCATAGGCATCGGCAGAGGCAAGCTGATCGTTGGCATCAATGGTGCTGGCCCGTTCCGGCCCGTCAAAGCTGCCCTTGGCATTGTTGACGTTGGCCTTGGAAATGGCCGTGCGCACGTCAGCCAGGGTAAGGCCCGCATTGGCAAGCGCCTTGGGGTTCACCTGCACCCGCACAGCTGGGCGCTGCCCCCCCGAAAGCGTCACAAGGCCCACGCCGGGCAACTGCGAAATTTTCTGGGCCATGCGTGTGTCCACCAGGTCTTCCAGCCGGGTGAGGGGCATGGCGTCGCTGGTGACGGCAAGGGTGATAACCGGGGGGTCTGCCGGGTTGACCTTGTTGTAAATGGGCGGCGAAGGCAGGTCACTGGGCAGCAAATTGTTTGCAGCGTTGATGGCCGCCTGCACTTCCTGCTCGGCCACATCCAGCGCCAGCGTGAGGTCGAATTGCAGGGTCACCACCGAGGCACCGGCGGAGGAAAGGGAACTCATCTGCACAAGGCCGGGCATGAGGCCAAACTGGCGCTCAAGGGGAGCCGTGATGACAGCGGCCATAACATCAGGCGATGCGCCAGGATAGAGCGTCTGGACCTGAATGGTGGGGTAATCTATCTGCGGCAGGGCCGCCACCGGCAGATAGCGGTAACCCAGCAGCCCTGAAAGAAACAGGGCCACCATAAGCAGCGAGGTGGCGATGGGCCGTAAAATGAATATGCGCGATAGGTTCATATGGCGGATGCTCCCCCTTCAGGAAGGGGTGGAAGACACGGTGGGCATTCCGGCAAAGCCGGGCTGCTATTCCGCAGGCTGTGCCTTGGGTGTTTCTGCGGAAGCCGCAATTTTCACTTCAATACCATCGCGCAGACGATCAAGCCCGTCCACCACCACCTGTTCGCCCGGTTCAAGGCCCTTATCAATAACTGTCAGGGCGTCAGTGGCAATGCCGGGGGTTACAGACCGCACAGTTACGGCATCCTGCCCCTTGCCGTTCTTGGCCGCCACATAGACGTAAGCCCCGCGCGACCCCAGCTGCACCGCCGAGGTGGGTACTGTGACGGCATTTTTAAGAACGCGCACCTGCAAACGGGCGTTGACGAACTGGTTGGGGTACAGGGCCCCTTCAGTATTGGGAAAACGCGCCTTGAGCTTTACCGTGCCGGTGGAAAGATCAATCTGGTTGTCCAGCGAAAGCAGCCCGCCCACGTCAAGCTGACGTTTCTGCTCCCTGTCCCAGGCCTGAACAGGCAAGGGACGACGATCCACGTCATCCTCGTGGGCGCGCAGGGCCTGCACGACCAGCGGCACCTGGCTTTCCGGCAGGGTGAACACGACATCACAGGGGCTGACCTCGGTAATGCGCACAATACCGGAGGTGTCCGAGGCCTTTATCATGTTGCCTTCGTCCACATTGCGCAGGCCCAGACGTCCCGACGTGGGGGCCGTGATGCGGCTGTAGTTCAGCTGGAGCGCTGCGGAATCCACGGCGGCCTTGTCGGCCTCTACCGTGCCCTCATACTGGCGCACAAGGGCACGCTGGGTTTCAAACTGCTGTGTCGCAATAAAGTTGCCCTGCGCAAGCTTGGCATAGCGCGCCAGATCCTTACGGGCATTGTCCAGCTGGGCCTGATCCTTGGCAAGAGTCCCTCGCGCCTGATCCAGCGTGGCCTGAAAAGGTCTGGGATCGATCTCCGCCAGCAAGTCGCCAGCCTTGACCTGCTGGCCTTCCTTGAAATGCAAGCGCTGCAACTGGCCGTCCACACGGCTGGTCACGAGCACGTCGCTTGAGGGCAGCACAGTGCCCAGGCCATTGAGAAAATGGGGAACATCCTGAGCGAGGGCGGCAGCAACCCGCACCGGCGGCGTATCCATACCCATGCCACGGCGCGCCTGATTGCCGCTGAAAAATAAACGCCAGCACAGCAGCGCCACCACTGCCAGCAGCACAAGCAGCACCCATCGGCGCTTGCCAGAAAACAAGCTGAAAGCAGAGGCCATGCTCTGCCGAGATTGAATACCGGGCATTATATGTCAACTCCCTGAGATATCGGAGGAAATACTACACGAAAGACAGCTTCGCCGTCTGCCGGATCTGAAACCATATCAAGCCGCCAGCCAAGTCTTTCGCAGGCTCTGAGCGCCAGCGAAAGGCCAAGTCCGCTCCCGCTGACTGCTTTTTGGGTACAGCGCACCCCACGGGCAAAAATATCAACGCCGGTGGGGATATACCCGCGATTGCGAACAAGCAGCTCTCCCTGGCAAAGGGAAACGCTGGCGCGCCCATTTTCAGTATACTGGCATGCATTGTCCAGCAGATTGTTAAACACGATCGCCGCCAGTTCTTTTTGCCCACGGGCCAGTACAGTGGCGGCGATATCAGCTTGCAAGGCTACCGGTCGGCGCTGCTCAGGGCCTCGCCCGGCTGCGTTCTTGCCAGGGTGTCGTGACGCTGCGGGTACGCCAGTATCAAGGGGATTTGCATCACTACCGGAAACAGGCTGGAGGGAAGACGCGTTGGCAAGGCCAGAGGCCAATTCAGGGGTTATTTCAGGAGCCGGATCGGGCAGGCGGTCAGAAGCAGAAGAGCAATGCAACAGGCCGTCCCTCCCCATTTCCCGCACTATTCCCCACAGCAACGCGCTGCAATCCAGCGTTTGAAATTCTATTTCTTCGGGGCGGCGGGCCAGCATCAGCAAGGTGCGCACAGTATTGGACATACGAGCCGTGGTGCGCAACAGGCGCTGCACCACCGGGGCGAGTCTTTCAGCCTGCGGCAGCCCTTGCAGTTGCAGTTCAAGAATTTCAAGACCTCCCTGCATGACGGTTAGCGGCGTACGCAACTCATGGCTCACATCGCCCGTGAAGTTGCTTTCGCGCAGAACAAACCGTTGCAGGGCTTCTTCACGCGCAGCAATGGCCCGCGCCAATACGCCCACCTCGTCATCAAGACCGGTCAGTGGAATGGGGGCCATGCCGTCCGGCGTTTCCTGCGCATGGGCCTGCATACGCTCTGGGGGGCGGCTTTCCACCGCAGTGGTGAGCCTGCTGAGCGGCCCAGTGAGGCGGCGGCTCAGCACGACAGCCAGCACAACCGCCAGCGCAAGGCCGCTGACGGCGCAGAGCAGCAAAATACGGTTCAGACGCTGTTTCAGGGCCAAAAAGGCGCCCGTGCCGCCATTGAGCACATAGATGACGTCATCCCTGCGCTCAATGAGAATAAATTCTTCCATGTGGCTGATGAAGTGCAGGCCGTCCGGCATCTCCTGCCATTGCTGCGGCACCTGCTTGCCAACGAGAAAGCGCCAGTGCATGACCACGGCAAGATCTTCGCCGTAATACAGATTGCCGCCGCCGTTGTCTTCGGCTTCCCACGCGCGCTTTTCAGCCTCAATAAAGGCTTCCATCACGGGCCTTGCATGCCAGCCCACAAGGTAGGTTGCCAGCGAATCAAAGGAGAGTCGCCCCACGATGCCCAAGGCCGCGCTCATGATCAGGGCCAGAAACACAAAAGCCGCCAGCAGACGACGGCGGATGCTGGTTCTGCGGCGGGGTACAGCTGCGTAGCTGCCTGCAAGCGGTGGTTCTGGCCGGGGCATCAGTCATTGTCTCCGGGGTCGGTGCTCAGACGGTAGCCCACATGCGGCACGGTGTGCAACAAGGATTCGGCAAAAGGCTTGTCCAGTTCACGCCGTAGCTCATGAATATGGGTACGCAGGGCGCTGCCTTCCGGCGGGTCGTCCCCCCAGAGGGCGTGCTCCAGGTCTTCGCGCCGCACAAGGCCGGGCGCAGCACGCATCAGTTCATCAAGAATACGAAAACCCGTGGGGCTCAGGCGCAGGCGGCGGCCCTGCCGCTCGGCCCAGTACTCGCCCGAATTAAACGTCAGATCCGCGTATCTCCACACAGCGCCGCCATCGGCGGTATTGCCGGAAGACATGCGCCCACGCCGCAGCAGGGCACGTATGCGGGCTTCAAGCTCCTTGAGGGCAAAGGGTTTGACGAGGTAATCGTCAGCCCCGGCTTCAAGCCCCTGTACCCGGTCAGCCACGGCATCCCTGGCTGTGAGCATGATGATGGGGGTGTGTTTGTGGTGCTTGTCGCGCAGTTCGCGGCACAGGCTTATGCCGTCAATGCCGGGCAGCATTATGTCCAGCACAATACAGTCAAAGTGCTGTCCAAGCGCCATGGCGAGGCCCGTTCTGCCGTTGCGCGCACAGTCAAGCTCATAGCCCAGCGGCTCCAGAAAGGCATAGAGGTTGGCGAGAATATCCTCGTTGTCCTCCACAAGCAAAAGGGCAACGGCCATTATCAGCGCCTTGCGGGGCTAGTTTTTTGCGCCGGAGCCGCTGTTTCAGGCAGGTCCTTTGACGTTATGGAACCCATGATGGATATGGAATCCACTTCCACCTCATTGGGGCGTTTGCGGTTCCAATCCACATGCCCTTGCAGGCGTACCTTGTCCTTGGGCGTGATCGTCAGTTGCTCAAAAATCTTGTTGTCGATTTCCACAACGACCTGTCCACTGTGATCCTCAAACAGATAGCGGTGCTTGCGCCGGGGCAACTTTTCCACCAGATGCCCCTCAAGAACGCATGGCGCGTCATCCTGCGCGCCCAGCACGTCAACGGCCCGCGTTACTGTGGCGGCAACGCCTGGCCCTTCAAAACCCGCTGCGACCGGGGCTGATTCCATGGAGATCACAAGGCTGAACGCAAGGAGCAGAAAAAAAAGATACAGGGCGGGGCGCACTGTTTGCATGCTGTTCTCCAGAAAGGCCGGGCTGCGCCGCCGGATGGATTAATGTACTGTGGGGAGTGAAGGCAGGAGGCAGAAGATATTTTAAAAGCAGTTCCCGATGCCCGCGCACTGTGGCGCAGCCTGCGGACATCGGGAAATTTCCGCAATTTCGCGGTCTACTGCTGTATTTCAGCCTTACGCACGGCCATCACGCCCTCTTTGCCAGCCTTGACCACCATGACGCCGGTCAGGTGAACCTTGCTCTGCGCTTCAATGTGCGCGGCAGCGGCGGCCTTTTTGCCAAGGGCCACGGTCATGCGGCCAGTGCCGTCTTCAAAAACATAGCGGTTTTTCTTGCCCTGCACAGGTTCCACGATGGTGCCGGTAACGGACACAGGGGTTTTGTTGGCAGCGGCCAATGCCTTGGCTACCGTATCGACCGGAGCGACTTTTGTCACGCCCTTGGCCTTGCGAGCAGCGTGAGGAGCAGCAGGAGCATCGGTGGTGTTGGCAGCAAAGGCCGGGGCGGCAAGCATGAGAGACATGATCATAACGAGCAGATAACGCATATTTCCTCCAGAAAGGTGCTAAAAAAAATTGCAACGCGCCACATGTCGCGTGCGGACTTACATTGCAAATATGCACGTCAGCAAAACGTTAAGAATGCCTCAGCCGGTAAAAAAATATTTCTTTGCTGCGTCTTTCACATGGGTGCTCTTTATTAGCAGCCGCAGTCCTTGTGATGCCGGTTCAAAACTGGTATGGTGGCCTATATGAAAGAGCTTGATCCGCACACCATCCGCCCCTGCCTTGCATGCGGCGGCACCAATGTCCATCTGGAATCCATGCTTCCCCCTGGTCGCAGGCAGGAGGTATGGCGCGTTGTCTGTTCTTGCGGGCAAACCTCGCAGCAGTGGTCGGTGTCGCAGGGAGCAGCCATCCGCGCGTGGAACCGCAACCTTGCCAGCGAATACGACATGGATAAAATCGCCGCCCCCAGCGTAGCTCTCAAGAACTGATAGCAGGCGGCCTCGTCGCAGTCCCATCGCAGCCCCGTAGTTGCCTCGGCCATAAGGCTCAAGCATTGTTACGCCAGGCAGTGTTCGTGAGGTAGATATCTGCCGCGCACGGCTGCTGCACTCCAGACGAGGTCAAACCTGCGTGCGTCTGCCGTGGCCGCATGCGGGCCGATTGGCTCAGTCCAGCTCCCGCCCCACCCATACGGCCCTGCCGATGATACGCACCAGCCCGCCCAGTTGCTCGCTGGTGTCGGCTTCAATAGGGGCGAAATCCGGGTTTATGCTCGTAAGTATAAGCTTGCCCGGCATGGCATCCAGCACCTTAAGATAGACCATATCTTCCACGCCCACAGCGTATATGCGCCCCGGCACTGGCTCACGCTGGCTCTGGTCTATCAGCACCACGTCATTGTTCACAATACGGGGCTGCATGCTGTCGCCAGAGACGCGTAACAGCACCATTTGCGCAGGGTTGCCCTTACGCCGCAAAAAATCCCACCTGAACGCATAGTGCCGCAGCACCTCGCCGCCAGTTTCAAAACTTCCTGTCCCGGCAGAGAGCCGGGCCTCGGCCATGGGAACCATCATAAGCCGCGCTTCAGGCGTGTGCACCATACCGTTGCCGCAATCACCGCGCCCGGCCAGCAGCCAGTCCAGCGAACACTCAAGGGCATCGGCAAGCCGCACGGCATGGCTGCCCTTGGGCATCTGCCCGTTCTCATATTGCTGAATTGTCGTCAGGCTCAGCCCCACTGTGTCTGCCAGTACCTGCTTGTGCAACCCCAAGTTTTCCCTGCGCTGACGCATACGCGCGCCAAAAGCTGATACCAGGGGCGCTTGTGCTTTCTTCATGTTTTTCCCTTGTTGTTTGCTGCCCTGAAGTGCCGGGGCCGTAGATGGCCGACCAGCGCGGACCATATTTTTCATAAAAAAAACGAGCTGTTTGTACACATCTATATTTGTTTTTAGGTAATTTCAAGTTTTCCTTGAAGTTCAAAGAAAACTTTTAAATCTATGTTAAAAAAAGTCATTTTTTTCTGTAAATTTTTAAATTTATGCAAATAAATTCATATTGTTAAAACTTTTCTTATAAATAAAACTTTTCCTTGACTATCCCTGCGAATAGTGATTTTTCTATTTTACGGCCCGTTAAATTAAATTTCCTATTTCTGGAGCATAGCATGTCCGCATTTCTTGACGACATCCCTAACCTGAGCGCTGTGCTGGATTCCTTACACACTGGCGAGTGCGCCATCCAGCAGCCTATTCTGCGCCTTGTCATCGAACATTTCCGTCTTCTGTCCTGGCAGATGGATAAGGAAATTTCCGCGCAATCCAGTATCCGCCCGCAAATATCGCCCGCAACGCCAGAATCGCCCGCAATCAACATATCCGCGCGCGCCTGCCAAACAGTGGAGACGCGCCATGACCAATAGGCCCATTGACCCGGCAAAGCCCGACAACAGTCAACCAGAACCTGCCAAATCTTCGGCAAAAGCCTCTGCCCCAGAGGGTGATTCGCGTATACGCCGCAAAAATAATCCCGCATGGGGCCATGCCCTGCATATGGCCGAAACAGAAGAACAATGGCGCGAACTTATCAACCACTTGCCCGACAATGCGCGTCAGATATGGAGGGCCCTGAACGATATGAAACAATTCTGGGGGGTACTGCACGCGTTTGGTGGGCAATGCATACGCGTACCGCGCAATGTGCCCAAGGACAGAACGCATCCGCTGCGCAAAACTCTTGGCCTTAAATGCCTGCGCAAGCTCATGGCGACCTTTGGCGGCACAAGCCTGTATGTACCTCGCTGCACAGCGATTATGACCCGCCTCCGGCAGCATGAGATCGTCAAAGGTTTCTCACGCAGCACAGGGCGCGGTTCAAGCAGTACATCTGCGGTGTCCAGCCTGGCGCGCCGTCACGGCGTATCCGACCGCCGCGTATGGCAGATTCTGAAAAAAGAAAGTTCCGTTCCCCCGCAGGCTAAACTTCTGCTGATGCTTGGCGATTCCGCGCAAATTTCTGCCCACAAGCAAGATAATGCGCTGTAAATTAAGCCAAAAACGGCAGACTGCCTGCCCTTAAAAAATTTAAGCCAGCGTTTATGCTGGCTTTTTTTGCCACAAACTCCTCATTTTCCGCTAAAATTCCGCAAAAATAACGCATCCTGCGCTTTTGACACTACTGAATCCTTTCAGTCTTACGCGCGCCCGACTTTTTGGCATGTTCTCCTCACGCCGCTGATTGCGGTCACATCATGCCAAGGAGCCTCATCATGCCCAATCTGTTTGATACTGCCCACGCCTTCACCGCCAGATGGGAAGGCGGCCTCACAGACCATCCCGCTGATCCGGGCGGTCTGACCAAGTACGGAGTTTCCCTGCGCTGGGTGCAGGATCTTGCCCAGCAGGCCCGGCAGGAATGCCTGCGCCAGCACAGAAGCTGCGATGGCTGCTCCGCTGCACGCACCCCCCATTGTACGTACAACGGCCTTGATCTGGATATGGACGGCGATGTGGACGCTGACGACATCCGCGCCTGCACCATGCAGCAGGCCGCCGCGCTGTTCAAAAAACACTTTTGGGATGCCCTTGGCTGCGCCGCCCTGCCCCTGCCTCTGGCAGTGGCCCTGTACGACGGTGCTGTCAACATGGGGCCAGCCAGAGCCGTGCGCCAGTTGCAGCAGGGCATGAACGCCGTTGGTGAAGCCCAGCTCGACCACTACCGGCCCATTGCCGAGGACGGAATTTCCGGCCCGCGCACGGCAGAACTGGCCGAAGCCTTGGAATCGGCCAACCTCCAGTGGTTTGCCGCCCGGCAGATACTGCGCCTGCGCGATGCCTTTTACCGTGATCTGGCTGCCCGCCGCCCGTCCCTCAAAGTGTTTCTTGAAGGCTGGCGCAACAGGGTAAAGGCCTTGGCCCAGTATCTTGCTGAACTTGAACGGGAGGCAAACTGACATGTGGGCACTGCTAGGGAATCTGCTGGGCGGTATCACTGGCGCTGTGGGCAAAATTCTGCCCGACCGCAACCGGCAGAACGATGCGCAAAGCCGCATCAACGAGGCTGAGGTGGGCGGCGCGCCCGCAAGCATGTTGCGGCTGTGGCGCTCCTTCCTCGGTTGGATGCTCTCCCTGTTGTTCTGCTGGGAGGTTGCGGGGAGGCTCATCATTATTCCCCTGCTTTTTCCGGGCTGGTGCGACCACCTGCCGCCCTCGGCCCTAAACCAGATTATGACCCTGCTGTTGGGCATGCTGGGGCTGGGATTTTAGGCCGGTCCAGACTCGCAACAATCTGGCAACACACTGAGACAATTTATTTTTGAGCAGGTCAACAGGCCTGGAGGATACGGTAATGATGGACATTTTTTCTTCCACAGGGGCAAGCCTGCTTGTTTTGCTTGTGCAGGGGCTGTTTGCCTGGGCCTTGTGGAGCCTGCGCCGGGCCTTTGTGCGGCAGGAGGACTACCTGCTGCACGTTCAGCGCGATACCCGGCGTGAGGCCGCAACCACCCGCAGGCTCGGCGCCATAGAAGAAAACCTGCGGCTCGCCCCCGATACCGCAGACATGGCAGGCCTGCACAACGAGCTGGCGGCCCTGCGCGGTGAAATTCAGGCGCTCAATGTGCGCATTTCTGGTCTGGACAGATTGCTTGAGCGGCTTGAGCACAGCTTTGAGCGGCAGGAAGACCGTCTGCGCCTGGTGCCTCAGAGTGGTGCGGCTTTCGCCTGCCGCACAGGCACCGATGCTGCGGGAGGCTGCAACTGATGCCCCCTGCAAAACGTAAAGGCACTTGCCGCAACACCACCTTGCTCGACAGCCTTGGGCAGCGGCTTGACCTGCTCACCAGCACCCTCAGCGCTGCTGATATTGCGGAAAAAAGTATAGATATTGTCAAAGAAATAAAAGAACTGCACGCCATTCTGCGATCCCTGCGCGATGAAACCTCGCCCGGTGCCCCGCCCAGGATGGTTGTTGTGTGGGGCGGCCCCCCAAGCGCTGCATCCGGCAGGCTGCCTGCAGATTTATCTGGAGCATCGCCCCGGACATCATCCAAGCCGTCAGGTGCATCCGGCAAACCGCCCGTGCAAAAAATTTTGCCGCAATACGGCTCAAGCAACTAACAGTTTCTCCTGAAAAACAAGGATATTTTCCATGTCCCAGCCTGCGCCGCACATCATCCCCTACTGCCCCCGCCCTTTGCAGTGGCGCTTTCATGAGGAGCGCACCCGCTTCTGCGTGCTGCTCTGCCACAGGCGCTTTGGCAAAACAGTAGCGGCGGTCAATGATCTGGTGCGCCAGGCATTGCGCGTGGGCAAGCACGACTGGCGGGCAGCCTATGCCGCGCCCTTTCTGGGGCAGGCTAAGGCGGTTGCATGGGACTACTGCAAGCAGTTTGCCGGGGCAGTGCCCGGTACGCGATTTCTGGAAAGCGAGCTTGTCTGCGTGCTGCCCACCGGGGGCCGCATACGCCTGCTGGGAACGGAAAACGCGCAAGCCCTGCGCGGCCTGTATCTGGATGATCTGGTGCTGGACGAACCGGCGGACATGCCCCGCGAGGTATGGACGCAGGTGCTGCGCCCCATGCTGGCCGACCGCCAGGGCCGCGCACTGTTCTGCGGCACTCCTCAAGGCACGGACAACCTGCTCTATGACGTATGGCAGCAGGCAGGCGCTGATGAAGAAGGCATCTGGTCGCGCTTTCGCTTTCCCGCTTCCGAAACCGGCTACCTGCCGCAGCAGGAGCTGGCAGCGGCGCGCCGGGGCATGGACGAGGCCGAATATCTTCAGGAGTTTGAATGCTCGTTTGCAGCGGCAGTGCGCGGTGCTTATTACGCGCCTCTGCTAGATACAGCAGAACGCGAGGGGCGCATCCGCCCCCTGCCCCACGCGCCGGAGCTTCCCGTGCATACAGCATGGGATCTGGGCATGGATGACGCCACGGCCATCTGGTTTTTTCAGGTGGAGCCCTCGGGCTGCTGGCGCATCCTCGACTACTACGAAGCTTCCGGCGAGGGGCTGGCGCATTACGCGCAGGTGCTGGCCGCCAAGGCCCGCCCTGCTGAAACTGCGGAAGCCGCCGCTCATGATGTCCATGATGGGGGCATTGCCGGACGCGGATTTGTTTACGGCACTCACATTGCCCCGCACGACATCCGCGTGCGCGAACTGGGCACCGGGCTGAGCCGCTGGGAAAGCGCCGCCCAACTGGGCATACGTTTTACCCTGGCCCCGGCTCTCTCGCTGGCTGACGGCATAGATGCCCTGCGCCGCCAGTTGCCGCGCTTCTGGTTTGATGCGGCAGCCTGCGCCCAGGGCGTAAAGGCCCTGCGGGCCTACAGGCGGCGCTGGAAGGCTGGCTCCGGGCAAGGCTCGCAGGCCGCGCAGGCAGGCTCCGGCCCCTTGCACGACTGGGCAAGCCACGCGGCAGACGCACTGCGATACGCAGTCACGGGCTTTCGCCCACAGCAGGAAACGGCCTCTGGCGCGCGCCGCGCCCGCACTGACTACGACTTTTTTGGAGGACGCTGATGCGCTTTTCCTACGCCCCCATTGTGGACCAACACGCCCGCAATGCCGTTTTTGAACGCATGGAAGCCGAGGGCCTCACAGCCAGCGCCATGAGTTCTCTGCATAAGCCCACGCTGGCCCAGTGGCAATCAATCACCGCGCCGGAAAGAGGCGTCTTGCTGGGCTGTTACAGCCCACCGCCGGAGCCCGCCTCTGCTTGCGCTTCCACCCCGGCCCCATTGCTGGCCTGCGCAATGTTCAGTCCTCGCAGAGGGCGGGTGTGGGAGTTTGATTTCACCACCTTTCGTCAATGGGCGCGGCTGGCAGTGCCCATGGCGCACGGGGGCTTGAGCTGGGCTTTTGCAAACCTCGACTGCGCCGCAGTTATGGGGCTTTGCCCGGCCCCCAACCGCCATGCCTGGAGGCTGGCCGAAGCCTGCGGATTTCGCGTGCTCGGGCGCTTACCCGGCGCATGTCTGCATACCCGCAAAAAGACATGGGTGGACGGCGTACTGGTGCTCTGCACACCGCAGGACTTGTCAGCAATCATTCAACATAAGGAGAACGTCATGGGATTTGGAGGAGGCGGCACGCCCGATGTACCCGCAGTTGCGCCCGTTCCCAAGCAGGAAGTGGAAAAACCCGTAACCGAGGCCGCCACCGCGGCGCGCCAGAACCAGAAAGACAAAGCCGCCAAGGCTGCGGGCATCAACGGCTCTGTGTACACCAGCCCGCTTAACCGCGCCGATGCAACGCGCAAAACCCTGCTGGGGCAGTAGCGTGACCGCACACATCCAGAACAGCATCGCGCCTGCGGGGCAGCCTGCGCCCCAGAATACCGCGCAATATGCTGTGGACGTACAGGCCCTTTCCCGGCGGCATGATGCCCTGTTGCGCCGCCGCGCCCCATGGGACGCAGCATGGCAAAGCCTGGCTGATCATTTTTTGCCCACGCGCTGCCGCCTGAATCCGCAGGTGGACGCGTCGGAAGAAGGCCCCATGCTCAACCGGGGGCTTGTGGACGCCACTGGCATTCTGGCCATGCGTACGCTGGCGGCTGGCCTTCAGGGCGGGCTCACCAGTCCGGCAAGGCCTTGGTTCCGGCTAAGCCTTGACGATGCCGATCTGGCCCGCAGCCGCCCCGGTCAGGCATGGCTGGACGAAGTCGCCACCCGGATGCGCACCGTGTTCCAGCGGTCAAACTTCTACAATGCCATGCACACCATGTATGGCGAACTGGGCACCTTTGGCACGGCCTTTGTGTTTGAGCTGGCTGATCCGCAGCACGGGTTCCGCTTTATCCCCCTTTGCGCGGGGGAATATGCGCTGGACTGCGATGCAACACGGCGGGTGGACACGGTGTTCCGCCGCAGCGCCATGACCCTGCGCCAGATCGTTCAGGCTTTCGGCCCTTCGGCCCTGCCCGAAACCCTGCGCGAGGCGGCGCGCCGCAATCCCGAGGAGCGGCGCAACGTCATTCAGGCCGTGTACCCGCGTGAAAACACGCAGCACGGGCTGGCAGACGCAAGCCGCATGCCGATTGCTTCCGTCTACTGGCTGGAAGGACGCGACGGCAACCGCCATGCCCTCAAGGTTTCGGGATTTCGCACCTTTCCGGGCTTTGGCCCGCGCTGGGATGTGGCGGGCAACGATGTGTACGGGCGCTCGCCCGCCATGGACGCCCTGCCCGACTGCCGCATGCTGCAACAGATGGGCGTCACCACGCTCAAGGCCATCCACAAGGCGGTTGACCCGCCCATGAGCGTGGCTGCGGGCCTGCGCTCCGTGGGGCTTGATCTCACCCCCGGCGGCGTCAACTACGTGGACAGCGCGCCGGGTCAAAGCCCTCAGGCAGCTACGCCCCTGTTGCAGATAAACCCCGACCTCGCTACGGCCCGCAAGGCTATGGAGTCGGTTCAGGATCAAATACGCAAAGGACTCTACAACGACCTGTTCAAGCTCATCCTTGACGGCCGCAGCGGCGTAACAGCCAGCGAAATCGCGGCGCGGGAGGAGGAAAAACTGGTGCTTGTTGGCCCGGTGCTGGAACGGCTGCACGATGAGCTGTTCATTCCGCTCATGGATCGCACCTTCGAGTGCATGCGCGAGCTGGACATGCTGCCCCCCTGCCCGCCCGAGCTGGCGGGCCGCCGCCTGCGCGTGGAGTTTGTATCCCTGCTGGCGCAGGCCCAGAAGCTGGTGGGCATCAATGCGGCAGACCAGTACATGGCCCTGACCCTCAAGGCTTCCAGCGCGTGGCCCGAAGCCCTGGACACCCTCAATGTGGATCATCTGCTGGATAATTATGCGGAAAGCCTGGGCCTGCCCGTGAGCCTCACGCGCTCGCCGGAGGAACGCCAGCAATTGCGCGCCGCCAGGGCTGATGCCGCCCAGACGCAGGCCATCACAGAAGCCCTTGGCAAGGGGGTGGATATGGTGCGCCAGCTCTCGCAAAGCCCGCTTTCCGGCCCGGACGGCAAACAGGGCAGCGTGCTGGACGGCATCACGCGGCTGCTGCGCAACGCCCTGCCGGGCGGCCTTGCCCGCGCTGAACATACGAAAATGGCACCGGCGACAGGACAGGCGACAATGGCGCAAGCGGAGCAGCATGACGAACCCCAGGGCGCAAAGCCGGAGGAACATCGTTGATGGATGTTTTTGCCCCATATGAACAGGCGGAGCAGCGGGAACAAACCAAACAGCAGGCGCAGCAGCATACCGCCCACCGCGCCCAGACGTTTGATGCCGCCATGCGGGCCGCTGTGGACGGTCTGATGGCCCAGCCTCAGGGCCGTGTATTGCTGCGCTGGCTGCTACATCTTTGCCGCAACTTCAGCGCTGAAGATGTGGGCAATGCGCCCGAATCCTGCCAAAGCGCACGCCTTTTCTACGCCGAGGGCCAACGCATGATCGGCATGCGCCTTATGCGCCTCATGCAACAGGCAAACCCAGGGCATTTGCCCAGACTGCTGCAAACCAAGGAGAACGACGCTCATGATCTCGACACCTTCTGAGGCTTCCTCCACTGCCGAAAACGCCTTTTCCTCTGCGAGCGGCTTTTCCGGCGCAGACCAGAGCAACGGAGGAACCGGCGGTGCCGCCCCTGCCGCCGCCGCGCCCGAGGCTGCCGCTGGCGCAGAAAATTTCGCTCGATCAAATGAACAGGCCAATTCGCAGGCAGATCCCTATGCCCAGCGCTTGCGCGAACATGAGGCAGGCCAGCGCCTCCAGTGGCAGGAGCAGGTCAACAAATGGCGCAAGGAGGCCACGGAAGACCCGCAGATCGGCGGTGCAAACCTGCCCGCCACTGTTGCCCGCGCCCAGCTTGCTCTTGACCGGTTTGATGAAAGCAAGTGCATCGGCCAACTGCTGGAACAGACCGGCTACGGCAACAACCCTGACGTGCTGCGCTTTTTCAACCGTCTTGCCGATGCCCTCATGGAGGACGGGCTGGTGCAGGGACAGGCAGGAGGTTCCATGCCGCCGCTTGAAGAGCGCATGTACGCAGGCTGGAGTTCGCGCAGCGGAAGCATCTGATTTACGCCCCTGCAAATCACAGGTCATAGCAACAACATTTCTTGAGCAACCTGCAAACAGACGAGGGTATTATGGCTAATTCCATGGGTTTGGTGGTGTCCCTGGCCGAGATGGAACAGTTCTACCGTGGCGACAAGGCCGGGCAGATCATCGAACTGATGAACAAAACCAACGACATCATGGACGATGTGCTCTGGATGGAATCCAACCAGAGCGACGGCCACCTCACCCGCATCCGCACCGGGCTGCCCGAGGTTTACTGGCGCAGACTCTATCAGGGTACGCCGCCCTCCAAATCGCAGTGGAGCCAGGTCAAGGAAGGCTGCGGCATCCTTGAAGCCATCATGGAACTGGACGTGGAAGAACTGCGCCTCTACGGCAGCCGCGACAAGGCCTTTCGCATGAGCGAAGGCGTGGCCTTTGCCGAAGCCATGCGCCAGAAAGTGGCCACCACCCTCTTTTACGGCAACAGCAATCTGAACCCCGACGAGTTCAACGGCCTTGCCATGCGCTACCCCGCGCTGGACGCCAAAAACGTGCTCGATGCGGGCGGGCGCGACGAGGGCGGCTGCACCTCCCTGTGGCTTGTTTCGTGGGGCGCGCAGTCGGTTCACGGCGTCTACCCCAAGGAGAGCAACGGCGGGCTCTCGCACGAAGACCTCAAAACCTACATGGCTCAGGACCCGGACGGCCGCAAATATCAGGTGGTGGGCGACAAATACAACTGGCGCTGCGGCCTTGCCGTGCGCGACTGGCGCGGCATCGTGCGCATCGCAAACCTGCCCGTGGCCTCTCTCGGCAAGCGCAAGGGGCAGAGCGGCTTTGTGGATATGCAGAAGCTGACCATCGAAGCCAAGAACCTCATGCCCCAGCACCTGCGCCAGAAGGCCGTGTGGTACGCCAATGCCGACGTGCTCACCGCCCTTGAGTTGCAGAATTCCGATGCGGGCAACGTGCAGCTGCAGTACGGCGAGTTCTTTGACGCCAAGGCCGTGCCCGTGCTGCATGGTCGCCCTGTGCGCCAGTGCGATGCCGTGCTCTCCAACGAAGGCGTGGTGGCCTAACCACAATCCTTTGTAACGCGCGGAAGCCCTTGCCGGGGCTTCCACGCAGTACCCAGCCTGGTTTTTCGCTGTTCTTCCACTATTCCGCCAAAGGAGTTTTCATGGCTATTATCGACCGCAATTCCGTGTTTTTTGAAGGCCCCCTTACCGCCAACGCCACGGGACAGCCTGTGGCCCTTACCGGCCTGAAGCTTCCCGGGCGCATGGAACCCATGCCCCTGCGGCTTTCTGTTACCGAAGCTTTTGCCCCGGCTGAAACGCAAAGCCTCACCATCTGCATGGAGGAGGCAGATCGCGCCGACGGCCCCTGGACTGCCGTTCACGGTGCTTCAGTGACTGTGCCGAACCCGGTGGAAGCTCCCGGCCTCGGTCTTGGCGCGCGCCCCTATCTGCGTTTTTTGCCCCAGAGCGTGCGCAAAAGCTGGCTGCGCCTGACCTTCGCCGTCACGCCCGTTGACGGTAAAACCGTGAACAAGGGACGCATCTTTGCCGCCCTCACGCGGGAGGAAGACCTGCCCTACGAGCCTGCCATCATGGCTGGCTAAAACACACCCCGCCACCGTACAGCCTCCGGCCCCCTGCGGGGCTGGCCGGAGGCTTTTTCTCCTCTTCATCACAGGAACTGTCATGACCATCAGCCAGATAAGCGTGTGGAACCGCGCACTGGGCTTTCTGGGGACGCGCAGTGTCGCCTCCGAGCAGGAAAACACGCCAGAGGCCCTGCAATGCCGTCTGTATTGGGATTCCGCCCGGCGACAGGTACTGCGCGATTTTCCCTGGAGCTTTGCCCAGCGCAGAACATGGATGGCCCTTGTGCCGCTGCCCGAAGGCTACGCGCCGGAATTCCGTTTTGCCTACGCCCTGCCCGATGACTGCCTCAAGGTGCACGAGGTGCGCCACGAGGGCATTACGGCCCGCCCCTTCTGCCTTGCACAGAATGCGGCGGGCGATGGCTCGCTGCTGCTCACCGACGCGGCGCGCGCCCTTGCCCTGTACACGGAAGATGTGCGCAACAGCCGCCTTTTTGATGATCTCTTCGCGCACATGCTGGCCCGCAAGCTGGCGGCTCTCATAGCTGCCCCCCTGCTTAAGGGCAGCAGCCAGAAGGCAGCCGAGCTGGAGCAGCTCTACGCCGCAAGCCTGCCGCCAGCCCGCAGCGCTGCCGCGTCCGAACGTAGTGACCGCCCGGTGGAAGACCCCTGGCTTGCCGTGCGCTGAGTGCACCCGCAATCACAGCAAAAAACCGCAAGGAGCGAGGCATGACCCTGCCCTACAGCCCCAGCCGCGCCGTGTATGAAGGCAATGGCGCAGCAACGTCCTTTCCCTTTGCCTTCAAGGTCTGGAGCACAGACCAGCTTAACATCAGCACCACATCGCCCAAGGGAGAAACCTCTCCTGCGCAGGGTTGGACAGCCAACATAGGCGAGAGCGGCGGCACTGTTACCTATCTGCACGATGGAACCCCCCTGCCCGCAGGCTGGCGGCTCGCCATTGTGCGCAACATGCCCTTTGAGCAGGGCATAGACCTCATATCCGCTTCGCGATTTGATCCGCAGGTTATAGAAGACGGGCTTGATCAGGCCACTGCGGAACTTCAGCAACTGAACGAAAAACTCGCACGCGCCGTCATCATGCCCGCCACCAGCGACAAATCGCCGGAAGAAGTGGTTGCTTCCATCTATTCCAGCCGTGATGCAGCAGCTCAAAACGCCACCGCAGCCGCGCGTTCAGCTGCCGCCGCGGCGACCAGCGCCGCAACTGCCGCGCAAACGGTAACTGAAGCGGCAGAGGCAAGTGTGAGCGCCGCCACTGCACAGGCTGATAGCGCAGCCGCAAGCGCCCAAACAGCGCAAACCGCCGCCCACGCGGCGCAACAGGCCGTGCCGGACAATTTGCTCAGCCGATTGTCAGATGCTGAAGCAAAAGCCACCCAGCAGGATACGCGCCTGAATGGGGTTGAGGGTGGCATCACCGCCCTCAGCACAACTCTGATCGGCAGCGTTGTAACCATGTTTTGCGCTGACAGCTACGTGCCCAACGGCGCTGTTCCGGCTGACGCTGCGGAATACACACGTGAACAGTTCAGGGAGTTTTACGACACGTATCTTGCGGGTGGCAAACTGCTCACCTGCACCTATGCCGCCTTTGCCGCCCAAGTGGCCTTGACGGGTAACTGTGCCAAGTTCGCATTGGACACAACAGCCCAGAAGTTCAAGGTGCCGCTGCTGAAAAATGGCGATTCCATCACTCAGGCAGCCAGCGCCGCAGAGCTGGGCAAGAGTTATAAGGCCGGGTTGCCGAATGTAAGAGGCGAAATATCCTTGTTTGCCATAGGCTCATCAAACTTCGCCCCACTTGCCGAGACAGCTCAGGTGGCCCCCCCATTCTATAAAGGTTCTGGGTGGACAAGTTCCCCTGGTGGTACCAGCTCTGCCGGAAGAGGGCTTGGTATAGACCTTTCGCTGTCGAGTGCTGTTTTCAGAGATGGCATTACGACTGTACTCGATGAACAGATACGCCTGCGACATTTTGTGGTTCTGGCATCCGCGCAGAACAATGCCAGCGTGTTCGATTGGGCAAATTACATGGCGGGCCTTGCAGGCAAGCTCAATGCAGACATGAGCAACAGACCAGCCTGGTCTCCATACCTTGTGTCCACATGGACAAACGGAACAAGTTGGTACCGTAAGTATTCCGATGGGTTCATAGAACAGGGCGGCTATCTGGGAGTTACCGGAACCACCGGCTTTACTGTAACATTCCCAACCCCTTTTGCAGGGGCATCATATGTCCTGAATGTGTATGCCTTTGATTTGGACCCGAGTTCTGGGCATCCCCGCACTGCGTGGAGAACCCCCTATGGCTTCAATTTTGGAAAAACCTCTTCTGTTATCGATACCAATTGGTACGCCGCTGGCTACTAAGGAGGCGCCATGTACGCAATCGGACAAAAATTTGAAGGGGTGTACCCGCCCGCAGCCGCACAATGGTGCAATGATAATTGCGCCATGATGGCGCCTATAGACGGCGGTTTTGAAATACAGACTGCCCCTGCCCCCACGACAACACAGCAGTACGAGAACCTGCGTGCTGCACGTGATGTGCGTCTTGCAGCTACCGACAAGTATCTGCTGGCCGACTACCCCATCAGCGAGGGCGATCTGGCTCTGGTCAAGACATACCGGGCCGCACTTCGCGCCCTGCCCGAACAGCCCGGCGCACCGTGGGATGGCGGCGGTGATGAAACACCCTGGCCCGATGCTCCTGGCATTTTGCAGACGGAACAGTCATGCGCATAGCCCTGCAAAACTTTACCGGCGGCGAAATATCACCCACACTCTCGGCCCGGTACGACCTTTCCCGTTACCGCAACTGCGTTGCCTGCATGGAAAACATGCTCCCCGGCCTGCATGGCGACGTGGCCCGGCGGCCCGGCACCCGCTTTCTGGCGGAGCTTGGAGCATATTCCGTGTTGCTCCCCTTCACCTTCAGCGCGCATCCAAGCCAAAATTTTCTTCTGGTTTTTGCCGAAAAAACCTTACGCGTTGCTACAGTTGCCGGATTCACCACGGCACCTGTCATGACGCCCCCCTATGCGGCGGAAGACCTGCTTTCGCTCTGCCACGCGCAGGTGGGCGATGTGGTCTATCTGGCCCACCAAAAATATCCGCTGCACAAAATAGTACGGCGCGATGCTCCGGGTGGAAACTACACCTGGAGCCTGGAGCAGGTAGAACTGAACACATCCCTGCCCGCCCCCGCCGCACCCACGCTGGCCTTTACCGGCAGCGGCGGTTCCTACACCCTGCGGTACAAAGTGGCGGCGGTGGATGCCAACGGCAGGCAGTCCCTCGCTTCGCCAGCAGGGGAATGCAAAGGGGCGCGGCACCCCTCCGACTGGGTGGTGGGCAACAGCACAACCATAAGCTGGCCTGCCGTTCAAGGCGCTGCGGAATATAACGTTTACCGCGAGGAAGCGGGCTACTTCGGCTTTATCGGCGTTGCCTCCGGCACCAGTTTCAGCGACCAGAACTACAAGGCCGACACCACAGACACGCCTCGCGAAGACTGGAATCCTTTTGCTGACGGCAACAATCCCGGCGTAGTGGCCTTTCACCAGCAGCGCATGGTGCTTGCGGCCACCCCCGGCACACCGCAGGCATTTTACATGTCGCGCACGGGCGATTTTGAATCCTTCCGCAAGTCGCGCCCCTTGCAGGATGACGATCCGGTGGAATACCTCATCGCCTCCGGCTCCATAGACTCCGTAACCTGGGTTGCCAGCTTCGGTGATCTTCTGGTGGGCACCTCCGGCAGCGAATACAAGGCCAGCGGCGGCGATGGATCGGCCATCACGCCCCAAAAGGTCAGCATCACCGCCCAGTCGTACTGGGGCAGCGCGGGGCTTGCGCCCATCATCATCGGCAACTCGGTGCTGCATGTGCAGCGCCACGGCTCGCGAGTGCGCGATCTTTTCTATTCTCTGGAAAAAGACGGCTATTCGGGCAACGACCTTTCCATTCTTGCGCCGCACCTGTTTGAGGGGCACACCATCAAACAGTGGGCCTATCAGCAGACCCCCGGCTCAACCATCTGGTGCGTGCGCGATGACGGCCTGCTGCTGGGTTTTACCTACATGAAGGAGCATGACATCTGGGGCTGGTCGCGCCATGTGACAGACGGCGAGGTCATTTCTGCCGCAACTGTGGCTGATCAGGACGGCGATGCGCTGGCCCTTGTGGTGCGCCGCACCATTGCGGGCCGGACGCGCTATTTTCTCGAACGACTGGCCCCGGTCTGGGCGGACAGCCAGCCCATTGCCGAAGCCTGTTTTGTGGATTGCGGCCTTGGCATCCGCACGGATACGCCAACGTCGACAGTGGAAGGGCTGGACCATCTGGAAGGCTGCGCGCTTTCCGTACTGGCGGACGGCAGCCCTGTGGAGGGCTGCGTGGTGCGTGGTGGGCGCATAGAGCTGCCCTATGCGGCCTCTGTGGTGCAGGCAGGCCTGCCGTATGCATCCGTGCTCTCCCCCCTGCCAGTGGAGGGCGACTTCAATTCCGGCACGACACTGGCGCAGGGGCGAGCCTACGGTTCCTGCTCGCTCCGCCTGTACCGCAGCGTGGGCGGGCAATACGGCCCCAGCCGCAACGAACTGTACGACCTGCCCTTTATGCCGGAACACTGGGGCGAAGCCGTGCAGCCCTTCTCTGGCGACATCACGTGCGCTCCCAGCGGCGGTTGGGACAATCAAGCCAGCATCTGGCTGGTGCAGCAGAGGCCCCTGCCCTTTCGCGTACTTGCGCTCACGCTGGACATAACCTTTGCCTGATGCGGCAGGAGGAGCAATCCATGCTGACCATAACAACAGAAACATTTTCGCAGGTATCCACAGAAGCGGAACAACTCGCCGCCGCCCACTGGAATGAGGTGGAAGCCGCCCTGCACGGCGCACAACGTTACCGACTTGATCATGAACGCTACGCCAGCCTTGAACGGCTGGGCATGCTGCACATAAGCGCCGCGCGGGGGCTTGCCGAGGACGACCACGGCGCGACCTCCAATACTTCCGGCGCTCCACTGGCAGGCTATGCCGTCTTTACTCTGGTGTCTTGCCCGCACTGCCCGCAAACTCTGCTGGCGGCTCTGGACGGGCTGTATCTTGCCCCTGGGGCACGCGGCGGCCTGTTTGCCCTGCGCCTGCTGCGCCACGCGGAGTCGGCCCTTGCCGCGCGCGGCGTGGGCCTTGTGCAGTACAGTTCGCCAGCGTCCCGACCCTGCCATGCGCTCTACCGCCGCCTTGGAGCGCAGCCCACGGAGACCATCTGGCACAAAACCCTGCCGCCAGCGCCAGCCAAGGCCGCAGGAACAATCGAGGAGGACAGCTAATGGCCATAGCAACCAGCACAGCCGCCATGATCAGCGCCGCCGTTGCCCTCGCCGGGGCAGCAGCCGGAACCGTGAGCGCCGTGCAGCAGGCAGAAACCCGCCGCCAGCAGACGGAATACCAGTCCGACCTTGCGGCCCGCAACGCCCAGCAGGCGGAACTGAGTGCACAGGCGGCAGACGAGGCCGCCCGCCAGGAACGCCGCGCGGGTTACGAAGCGGCACAGGCCAAACGGCAGGAGGCTGCCCGCATCATCGGTGCGCAACGCGCGCAGGCCGGGGCATCAGGAGCGCAGACCGATGCAGGCTCCACGCTGGATAAAACCCTTGATACCGCCGAAAAAGGCGAGCTGGACGCCCTCTCTGCCGAGCAGCAGGGGCAAAGCAGAGCACACGCCCAAGACATGCAGGCCTGGAGCCTGCGCAACCAGTCGGCTGTGTCGGCATCCAACGCCGACTTTGCTGGCTCGCGCGCCGAAACGGACTATCTGGGCCTGAGCGGCACCCTGCTCAACGGAGCCTCCCGCATGGGCCGCAACTTTTACACCATCGGCTCACGCGGCCCGCTACTGCCGTAGGCCTCCCTTTCATTGTCATGCCAGCCCCCTGCCGTCCCCTTTCGGGCGGCAGGGGGCTTTTGCTGTTATTTATGGAAAGCCCCGCGTAATGCCAGACAAAAACACGGCATTTGCCTATTGACGATGCGCTGGCTGACCTTACTTTTTATGGGCAGGCGTGGCGAACAGGTGTATTCTGGACGCACGTCAAGGAAACGACCCGACGGGGAGCACGCATCATGGCAGTATCGTACAAGGATTATTACAAACTTCTGGGAGTAGAGCGCGCAGCGTCAGCCGAGGAGGTCTCCAAGGCTTACAAAAAGCTGGCCCGCAAATACCACCCTGACCTCAATCCCGGCGACAAGCAGGCAGAGGAGAAGTTTAAGGAAATCAACGAAGCCTATGAAGTGCTCAAAGACCCGGAAAAGCGCAAACTGTACGACCAGCTTGGCCCCAACTGGCAGCACGGCCAGCAGTTTCAGGGCGAACCGGGCTTTGAGAATGTGCATTTCACGTTCAACGGCAAAAATTTTGACGGTTCGGGCTTTTCAGACTTTTTTGAAACCCTGTTTGGCGGCGGTGGCCAGTATGGCGGCGGCGCTCAGTTCGGCGGCCCCTTTGGCAGCCAGATGGGCGGACAAGCTGGCGGGCGCGGGGCCAATTTCGGCCCTGATCCCTTTGGCGGATTTTCGTCCCGTCAGCGGCGTGGCCGCGATGTGGAGGCGGAGCTGGCCCTGAGCCTTGAAGAAGTGCTGCGCGGCGGCCCGCGCTCCGTGTCCATCAACATGCCCGCTGGCGCAAAGACTCTTGAGGTCAACGTGCCCGCTGGCATCCGCGAAGGGGCTAAACTGCGCCTCGCCGGACAGGGCGACCCTGCGCCGGGCGGCACGCCGGGCGACCTCTTTTTGCGGGTGCGCTATCTGCCCCACCATGTTTTCAAGGTGGACGGAGAAAACCTGCAATGCGATCTGGCCCTGGCCCCGTGGGAAGCAGCCCTGGGCGCGCGGGTTGAAGTGCCCACCCTTGAAGGCAGCGTAGAAATGCAGATTCCCGCAGGCTCCAGCTCCGGGCGCAAGTTCCGCCTGCGCGGCAAGGGCATGGGCGCTGGCGACAAGCGGGGCGACCTGCTGGCAAAGATCATGATTCGGGTTCCCGCCGAGATCACGGACGAAGAGCGCAACTTGTGGAGCAAGCTGGCCGAGATATCAACATTCAAGGCCCGCTCGTAGGGAACAATCAGGCAGCCGCCAGCGGACACCCCCGGCGGCTGCGCAGGGTTTGCATGCATATTCCAGCGGCGCCGCCGCAGGCGGCAACCGATACGGTTACTGGTGGAGGACACAAATGAGCATGACCCCGAAAAAACCTTCACTGCCCGTGCCTTCAACGGTCATGGTCTGGCAGGAATTCATTGAAGCCACAGGCATTGCGCCGGAGCGGCTTCAGGAACTGATGGGCCTTGGCTGGATTGAAGCCCGCACCAGCGCGGCGCAGGATTTCCTTTTTCGCGATGTAGATATCTACCGTGTACGCAAGCTTGAGCGCATCTGCTGCGACTTTGAGCTGCCCGTGCTCGGCGGCACTATTATTGTGGATCTTCTGGAGCGCATAGATTCTCTGGAACGCAGGGTGCAACGCTTACAGCATTTTGAAGACGAATAGCCGGTTTGAGAGCATGCAGCCTCCCGGCCAGAAATAACAAAATTTTGCCCGCCGCAGCGCGGGCGCGTGTGGAGGAAGCTTATGGACATCAACAAATTTACGGATAAAGCCCGCGAGGCTGTGGGGCAGGCCCAGAGCATTGCCGCAGGCATGGGCCATCAGGAGACGGATGCCGAGCATCTGGCCCTGGCCCTTGTACAGCAGGAAAACGGCATCGTGCCGCGCATTCTGGAACAGATGGGCGTACAGCCCAAGGCCCTCAGCGTTGCCATCGAGGGCGCGCTGCGCAAGCGGCCTTCTGTTTCCGGCGGCGGCATGGATCCCAGCAAGATCATGATTACCCAGCGGCTGGCAAAAATTCTGGGCGACGCGCAGAACGAAGCCAACCGCATGAAGGACGAATACGTAAGCGTTGACCACCTGTTTGCCGCGCTTACCGATGTTGCGCCCTCCTCGCCCCTTGGCGAAGTTTTCAAGGAATACAAGATCGCCCGCGCCCGTTTTGTGGCAGCCATGGAAGAGCTGCGCGGCGGCGCGCGCGTGACCAGCGCCAGCCCCGAAGACACCTTTGAAGCGCTGACCAAGTATGCCCGCGATCTCGTGGAAGCAGCCCGTCAGGGCAAAATGGACCCGGTCATTGGCCGCGATTCCGAAATCCGCCGCGTTATCCGCATTCTCTCGCGCCGCACCAAGAACAACCCGGTGCTCATAGGCGAGGCGGGCGTGGGCAAAACAGCCATTGTGGAAGGTCTGGCCTTCCGCATCGTCAAGGGCGACGTGCCGGAGGGCCTCAAGGGCCGCAAGCTCTTTGCCCTTGATATGGGCGCGCTCATAGCAGGCGCAAAATACCGCGGCGAGTTTGAGGAACGCCTCAAAGCCGTACTCAACGAGGTGCAAAAGAGCGAGGGACAGATCATTCTGTTCATCGACGAACTGCACACCATCGTGGGCGCGGGCAAAACAGAAGGGGCCATGGACGCGGGCAACCTGCTCAAGCCTATGCTGGCGCGCGGCGAGCTGCACTGCATCGGCGCAACCACGGTGGACGAGTACCGCAAATATATTGAAAAAGACCCGGCTCTGGAGCGCCGCTTCCAGCCCGTCATGGTTGAAGAACCCACGGTGGAAGACGCCATCTCCATCCTGCGCGGGCTGAAGGAGCGTTTCGAGGTGCACCACGGCGTGCGCATCAGCGACTCTGCCATTGTTGAAGCGGTGGTTCTTTCACACCGCTACATCACCGACCGTCAGCTGCCGGACAAGGCCATTGACCTTATTGACGAGGCCGCAGCCATGATCCGCACAGAGATCGACTCGCTGCCCGCTGATCTGGACGAAGTGAACCGCAAGGTCATGCAGCTTGAAATCGAGCGCGAAGCCCTGCGCCGTGAAACAGACGCCGCCTCGCGCGAACGCCTTGAAAAGCTTGAGAACGAACTGGCCGACCTGCGCGCCCAGCAGGCCAACATGCGCAAACAGTGGGAGAGCGAAAAAGGCTCCATCGACCATGTGCGCGAAATCAAGGAGCAGATCGAGCAGACCAAGCTTGCCATTGAGCAGGCCGAGCGCGCCTATGACCTCAACAAGGCCGCAGAACTCAAGTACTCCAAACTGCTTGAGCTGGAAAAGAAGCTGGCCGCCGCTTCCGGCGCTGGTTCGGAACACGAAGGCCCGCGTCTGCTCAAGGAAGAAGTGCGCCCCGACGACGTGGCCGAAATTGTGGGCAAATGGACGGGCATTCCGGTAACGCGCCTGCTTGAATCCGAACGCGAAAAACTTCTGCGCCTGGGCGACCAGTTGCACGAGCGCGTGGTGGGTCAGGATGAGGCCGTCACAGCCGTGGCCGATGCCGTGCTGCGCGCCCGCGCGGGACTTTCCGACCCGGCTCGCCCCACTGGTTCGTTCATCTTCCTTGGCCCCACGGGCGTCGGCAAGACCGAGCTTTCCAAGGCTTTGGCCGAGGCGCTCTTTGATACGGAAGACAACATGGTGCGGCTGGACATGAGCGAATACATGGAGAAGCACTCCGTGTCGCGGCTCATCGGCGCGCCTCCAGGATACGTGGGCTATGACGAAGGCGGGCAGCTTACCGAGGCCGTGCGCCGCAAGCCCTATTCCGTCATTCTGTTTGACGAGATTGAAAAGGCGCACCCCGATGTGTTCAACACCCTGCTGCAACTGCTGGATGATGGACGCCTTACGGACAGCCAGGGACGCACGGTGGACTTTCGCAACTGCATAGTCATCATGACCTCCAACATCGGCTCCATGCACCTGCTGGACGGCATCTCTGCCGACGGTACGCTGAAGGAAGGCGCGAGGGAAAGGGTCATGGAGGATCTGCGGGCGCACTTCCGCCCCGAGTTCCTCAACCGCGTGGACGAAACCGTGGTCTTTCTGCCCCTGCGGCGCGACCAGATCGCCCGCATTGTGGATCTTCAGGTCAATCGGCTGCGCAAGCGGCTTGAAGACCGCAAGATCAGGCTTGAGCTTACTGATGCGGCCCGCAAGTTTATTGGCGATGCCGGTTACGACCCTGTGTACGGCGCGCGGCCCCTCAAGCGTTACGTGCAGCAGGCTGTGGAAACCCCGCTTGCCAAGGAGCTGGTGGGCGGCAGAATCCGCGATGGCCAGTGCGTCACTGTGGATGCTGCGGACGACAAGCTCACCTTCAAGGCCGAGTAAGCGCACACTGATCACAGCTTAGCAGACTAAAATCATGAGGCCCACACGAACCATTTCGTGTGGGCCTCACTTATTGGGGGGTAGGGATGCGGGACAGGTTGCGCGGGATATCTGGCGGAATATCCTGCTGAATGTCAGATCACGGCGTCAGGCGGTGGAACCGCCAGCGCGCTTTGGGCTACTGAATTTCTTCGGGCTTGACCACAAGCCAGTTTTTGTCGGCGGTGACGGGCTGACCCAGTTCCTTCTGGCGGGCAGCGGCCTTGGTCCACATGCCTTCCATCTTCTTCATGGCGCTGTCTTTGCGGTTGATCCACACGCGCGCGCCGCCCTTTTCCACGTCCACGCCGTTCAGCAGCATGTAACCGTCAGAAATGGGCGTGTCGCCACCCACGATGATGGGCTTTTTCCACTGGTCGATGTAGCCGAGGATGGTGCCCATTTTGCCTTCGTACCAGGTCATGGGATTCATGAGGTAGGTGGTGAGCAGCATATCAAGGTTCTTTTTCTGGTCGTACTGGCCCTTTTCGATCTGGAGGCGCGAGGTGGTCAGGGCGCCGTTGGCGGGATCCTTGAGCAGCATGGTGACGCCGATGACATTTTCAGGTTTGACGTTGTAGCCATACTTGGGGTCGCTGGCCACCATACGCACCAGTTCTTCACTGGCGGCGGTCATAACGTACACGTTGATGCCGTTCTCCATCAGCTTGGCGTACAGTTCCTGCATGCCGGTGAAGGGCTTGGGCGGATTGATGCTGGCTTCTTTCACGGTGTCACCGCTGTAATACTTGGCCTTGAGGGGCTTTTTGTATTCCATGAGGCCGTCCACATGGCCCTTGAGTTCCTTAAGCGTAAAGCCAGCAAAAACCTGGGCAACCCAGGGGTAGCAGATGAGGTCTTCCGTTTCGCACAGACGGTAGTAATAGCTGACCAGACCTTCCTTGAAGTCCTTGGTATCCTTGAAGGGAATAAGGCGCAGTTCCTGGGGCAGCTTTTCGCGGGAGAGCGCGCCCTTCATTTCCATGTAGGCCAGCAGGGATTCTTCCAGATCATAGCGGTAGCTCGTGTTGTCCATGTCAAAAACGGCAAAGTTGCCCTGATTGGCATTTTTTTCAATCACCTTGTCGAGCTGTTCTTTCACAGGTGCAGGCCAGTGCTTCAGCTCTGTAGCGGCACTGGCCGACTGGCTGAGCGTAAATGCAAAGACAAAGCAACTGACAAACAATGCAAGGCAAATTTTTTTCATCACACGACTCCAGGCGTTAAACGTAAACAATCCCCAAAAAATACATATCGGCCCACAAACCCTTTCAGATGTATTTTCAGCACCTGCTAGATGCTCAAATGGTTATTTCAGACCAGCGTAACCTTCCAGTGCGGGGGAAAGTCAACGGGGGTTTTCATATCTTGTTGAGCTGTGAAGTAACGCCCCCTCACTTGCCCAAAAACGGCAAAATGCACCGCAGCCGGGGATAAATGGAGATCGGACTTCTCAGGGTTGCCCTGCAAATACGCAGAAGGGGGATTCCCGTGCAGGAATCCCCCTTCTCTTGCTGACAATTTCAGCCCTGGCGGCGTGCGCCTCAGGATGCTTTTAGCTTCTGAATGCATTGCCCAGCGCGTCCGCCGCCATAATGGCCGCAGCTACGCTCTCTTCCGTAATGGGAAAGGGCATGGCGTGGATGGATTCTTCGGGCAGGCAGGCCTTGCGGGCCACCTTGCGCAGGGCTTCCGGGCTGATGTCCGTGATGCCTATATCGCTCAGGCACACAGGCAGGCCCACTGAGGTGCAAAAACCCAGCACTTCGTCCAGTTCTTCCGTGGGGGCGTTTTCCAGCACCAGTTGCACCAGCGTGCCAAAAGCGACCTTTTCGCCGTGCAGGTAGGTGTGAGTTTCTTCCAGCGCGGTCAGGCCATCATGGATGGCGTGGGCTGCCGCCAGACCGCCGCTCTCAAAGCCCAGGCCGGAAAGCAGGGAGTTGGCTTCAATGATGTTTTCCAGCGCTGGCGTCGCCATCTTGGCCTGACTGGCCAGCACGGCCTTGTAGCCGTCTTCCAGCAGGGTGCGGTAGCAGGTGGCTGCAAGGGCTTGCGCTGCAAGGGTCCCTCTGGCCGGGGGGCAGTCGCCCGTGCGCGCGCCACAGGGCAGTCCCGCGTTTACGGGGGCGCACGAACGCACGTTGGCCCGCGCCTCGAAATAGGTGGAAAGGGCATCGCCCATGCCCGACACCAGATAGCGCACCGGCGAAGCGGCAATGATGGAAACATCCATCAGCACCACATCGGGATTGCGGGGAAAATAGGCGTAGTCTTCCATTTCGCCGTCTGGCGTGTAGATCACCGCAGAATGGCTCGTGGGCGCGTCCGTAGCCGCTGTGGTGGGCACCACAATGACCCCCTGCCCCGCCGCCACGCAACGCGCCGTGTCCAGCGCCTTGCCGCCGCCAAGCCCCACGGTGCAGTGACAGGAATGCTGACGCGCCAGCTCACCAAGACGGGCGATTTCAACGCGCGAGCATTCGCCCTGAAATTCCGTTTCCACAAAGGTCACGCCAAATTTGGCCGCTGTGGCGTCCAGCGTCTGGCGCACCCTGTTCACGCTGCTTTCCGTGGCTACCAGCAAGGCCTTTGTGCCGTACTGCCGCACAAAATACCCAAGGTTGAGCAGTTCGTTCTCGCCCTGCACATACTTGGACGGACAGATAAACGCTCTTCTCATGGCATGCTCCGCTTCCGGCAATTGCGCCGGCATTGCAGGTTTGAATCCTGACTGGGCCTACGCATCTTCCTTCACACCCAGCAGGGCGCGGGCATAATCCTCGCCGCTGAAGGGGCGCAGGTCTTCCATTTTTTCGCCAAGGCCCACATAGGTGATGGGCAGGTGATGCTGCATGGCAACGGCAATGGCTACGCCGCCCTTGGCCGTGCCGTCGAGCTTGGTGATGATGAGTTCATCAATGCCCGCAGCTTCCTTGAACAGTTTGGTTTGCGAAAGGGCGTTCTGCCCGGTGGTGGCGTCGATTACCAGAATGGAGCGATGCGGCGCGCCCGCATGCTTTTTGCCCAGCACCTGACGGATCTTGCTCAGCTCTTCCATCAGGTTGACCTTGGTCTGCAAGCGGCCTGCGGTGTCCACATAGAGCACATCCACACCTTCCTGAAGCGCACGGTCCATAGCCTCGTAAGCCACGGCGGCAGGGTCTGAACCAGCGGTGCGCGCATGGAACAGCGCCCCCACGCGCCCGGCCCAGACCTGCAACTGCTCAATGGCGGCGGCGCGGAAGGTATCGGCGGCGGCAATCATGACCTTTTTGCCCTGCATGCGGTCGCGATGGGCCAGCTTGGCAATGGTGGTGGTCTTGCCCACGCCGTTGACGCCGATCATCAGCACAACTTCGGGCTGGTTAACGGCTGCGATGCGGCGCGGCGCGCGAAAGATCTCTTCCACTTCGGCCATGAGCAGTTGGCGCACTTTGGTGGATTCCGTAACCTTTTCCTTGCGGGCGCGCTCTTTCAGACGCTCCACCAGTTCAATGGAGGGTTCGTAGCCAAGATCGGCCATGATAAAAAGTTCTTCCAGTTCTTCCCAGAAGGCGTCGTCCAGTTCGCCATGCCCGGCAAACAACGCGTCCAGCCCCTTGGAAAACTGCTCGCGGGTACGCGAAAGCCCCTGGCTGATCTTGAGAAACAGGCGGTTGCGCTCGTCCTCTTCGTCTTCCATATCAAGGGCGAGAGCCAGACGATACTGCAATTCAGAACGGAATTCCTCCACCTGCCGATAATCCATGCGGGCGAGCCATTCCTGAAAATCACGCACAAAGTTCTGCGCTTCGGCCTCCGGGGCATCAAGGGCCCGCAGCAAAAAGAACAGACGCTGCCACAACAGGTCGCCCGCCTCATCCACGCCCTCAAGCACGATGCCAAGCCATACGGAAAGCCGTGGCTCGGCCTCGCGCAGCCGCAGGGTCAGGGCCTCATCAGCGGCAGATGCCGCAAAGGGCTGGGCAGTGGCTTCTGCCGCAGGTTTCGCAGCAGGTTCTGCAAGGGATTCAGTTGCGGCAACACCAGCTGCGCCTGCATCTGCGCTAATTTCTGCGGGCGCTTCATGCGCCGCATTGGCCGCATCTTCCGCGCCGCCGAACATTTTTTTTATGGCAGAGAAAAAACCCATATGATCTCCTTATCTTCCGCCCTCTTGCACCGAGGGTTTGCTTTCCTTGCGGGCCGTTTGTGTTTCCAGCGCTCCCAGCACTTCGCGCAACGCCAGCACGCATTCTTCCACGGCCAGAGCCGCAGAAGCGGCGTCTGTATCATTCACGGCCCACTGCATTGCATGCGCGGTAGAGGCCAGCCGCTCCGCGCCCACGCAGGGCGCTGCTTTTTCAAGAATCCGCCCAAGGCGGCACAGGTTATCGGCATCTTCCAGCGCATAGAGGCGCAGCAGTAGATCAGGGGCAGGGGCAAACGTTCTGCCGAACATGCCCGCCGTAACGCGCCAGGCTTCGGGGCGGCGCAACAAAAAGGCCCGCCCAAGCTCGGCGCTCACAACAGCCCCGGCTGCGATATCTTCGCTCAGGGGCGCGGCGCTTCCGCCCTGCGCCTCTGCGGCTGGCTGCGGTGATGCCTCATGACTGCGGGCTGTATTATCACCAGCGGAGCCTGATTCAAAAATATCTGCAAAGCCTGGCTCCGGGGATGCCACAGAAGACGAATCCGCAGCAGGTTCGCCGGACGCCGCAGTGCCGTGCGGCGCGGTACGCTCCAGCAGCAAAGCTTTCAGCCGCGCCAGATCTCCCCAGTGCCAGAACAGGGCCAGCAAGACCAGGGTTGAAAACAGGGCGGAAAGGCAAAAACGCGCCACTTCCCGCCGGGCCTTCAGGGCCAGGTCTTCATCAGTAATGCGGGGCGAAAGGTACACTTCCACCGACCCCACGGGGCGGCCTTCCATCTTGAGCGGATTCATGCCCTGCACGCTGTTTTCCGCAATTTCATCGTCCCAGGGAATGGGTTCCCACTGGTAGTTGCGCCGCTGCCCTTCCAGCATGCCACGCGGTGTCTGCACCTTGATGGCGTAAATGGATTCATCGGTCATGGCCGCCATAACAATGGTGCGCGCGGTCAGTTCGTCCAGCTCCCAGGCGGGCAGGGAAAGCAGCGCCGCCAGTTGCGCTGCGGTACGTCCGGCCTCGCTGCCAAGGCGGTTTTCCGCCTCCTGCCTGTCCTCATTGACATTCCAGACGCCAAGCAGCAGGAACAGCAGCAAGGCCGCCCCCCATGCAGCCAGGGCAAGTCTGCGTCGCAGAACGTGAGAGATATTGGGCATATGCTTTGCCGCGAGAGCCACGCCCCCGCGCTCCTTACTGTTGGTGTGGTCTGCCATGCAGACGGTGCGCCAGTGCGCTGGCAGCCGCAAGGGCATCAGCATCGCGCAGAACAAACAGACAAACAGCCCAGGCCGTTGCGCCGCCAGTAATGGCAAGGGCAAGCCCCAACCAGATGCCGCGCCCGTGCAGCAGTTCCAGCAATTGCCACGCGGCAAGGGCCGTGGCCGCAGCAGCGGCACATTGACGCAGTACCGCACACGCCGAAGGCAGACATGCGCTGGCGGATGCCGCGCCAGCGGAACTTTTTTTCAGCGCCCTGCCCAGAATGCACAGCAAAAAGCCGCATTGCAGCCACAAGCCAAGGCTTACGGCCAGTGCCGGAGCCATGACGCCAAGACTGCCCGAAAGACTATGGACCAGTGCGGCCCCGACCGCAAGCGTAGCAACCACGGCCCACACAGCGCTGACCGCCGTGCGCCGCACCTCGCCCAGCGCGTTGCAGGCCGCCAGCAGGGAGCGGTTGACGGCAAAGGCGGGCAGACCAGGCAAATAGGCCCACAGGGCGAGACCTGTCTCGTAAGCCGCATTGTCGCCAAAGGCGCCGTGCCGCAGCAGACCTTCCACCAGACGCGGCCCCACGGCCCACAATCCTGTGGCGGCGGGCAGGCTCAGCAGCAGGGTCAAACGCAGGGCCGTGCGCAACTGATCCGAAAAAAGCGAAAATTCTCTGGCAGCTGCAAGGCGGCTTAATGTGGGCAGACTTGCCATGCCCAGACACACGCCCACCAGTCCAAGGGGCAGTTCAAGCAGGCGTTCGGCATAGTAGAGAGCAGCCACCTGCCCTCGGCCCAGGCTGGACGCCAGCGACATGGCTGCCAGCATGGCAAGTTGCGGTGCGGATGCCCCAAGCAGGCCCGCGGGCAGACGGCCAAGGCAGTTCCAGGCAAGGGATGCCGCGCGCTTTTGCAGCGAGGATTCGTTCCCGCCTGCGTTACCCTGCGCGATATCCGGCCCTTCGTCAGGCCCGGCTTTACGCAAAGGCAGCAAACGCCGCACTGCCAGCCACTGCGCCAGCCATTGCGCAATACCGCCGCAAAGCATGCCCACAGCCAGAGCTGGAGCCGCAGGCAGCAGGCCCAAGGCAGCCGCTCCTGCAAAACACAGAATGACAATATTAAACAGGGCAGGAGAAACAGCGGGCAGCCAGAACACGCCAAGGCTGTGCAAAATGGCCATGCCCAGAGCAGCCATGCCCGCCGCCAGCGTATAGGGCAGGCAGATGCGCAGCAGGTATATGGCCTCCTGCCGTTCCGGCCCATAAAAACCGGGAGCCAGAATATCAGTAAGCCATGGGGTGGCCACCAGCCCAAGCACTGTGAGCAGGGTCAGCACAAGGCCAAGCCTCACGGCCAGAGCGCGGGCCAGCAGGCGCATACTGCGGCTGCGCTCTGGCCCCACAGCATGGTCGGGCGATGCGCCCATGCGCTCCAGATGCACAAGGCTTGCCGTCAGGGTCATGGAAAGCGAGCCTTCGCCCAGCATGCGGCGCAGCACATGGGGCAGCCGCATGGCAGCCACCAGTGCGTCGGCGGCAGCGCCGCCGCCCACAAGCCAGGCCATGCTCATATCGCGCAAAAGGCCAAGCACACGCGAAACAAGGGCAAAGCCGCCCAAAAGGGCCGCCGTGCGCGCAATGCCGCCAGAATGCCCGGGGCCGTGCTCGGCAGGGCCAGAAGCGCAAGACGGGGAGGATTCCCCACCCTTGCCGTGCGCGCAGCCGCTTTCAGAAGCGATCATTGTTCCTCGTTTCAGCCATGCAAAAAATCAGGGCAGCGCGCCACCGGCAGTTCTGGGCGCGCTCACGTCAAAACAAGTGGCCTGCAAGCTGTTTGCAACAAAGATATTCCACTTCCGGCGGCGCTAGGCTTTTAACAGCCCTTGTGCCGCCGGAAGCAAAAGTGTTACAGCTACGGGCGGTGCGGATCGGGTTCGGACTTCCACGCAGCCACGGCTTCACGCACAAGGCGGTTCTGCTCTTCGGGCATGGTGTCCTTGAAGGTTTCGGCAAACACGTGGATGCGCGTGCCGCCGCGCGGCGCAAACAGCCCCTTGACACGGCACCAGCAGGGATTGAGCAGGGTGCGCAGGTCTTCCAGCACGTTGTTGGTGATGGTTTCCATAAACGACTGGTGATTGCGGAAGGCGAACATATAGAGCTTGAAGCTCTTGGATTCCACGCACAGCTCGTCAGGAATGTACTCTACCGTGATGGTGCCGCAGTCAGGCTGGCCGGTCACCGGGCAGAGCGAGGTAAATTCGGGAAAGCTGATGCTGATCACATAGGGGCGCTGGGGAAAGCAGTTGGGAAAGGCCTCCAGCAGGGCTACGCTGGGGCCGCCCTCCGGGGACTGAAGGCGGCCTGTGCCAAGAACCTTCAGGTCCTGGGTCTGATCCTGGCTGCGGGTACTCATGGGGATACTCCTTAAAATACACGGAAATGACGCTGCCGTACAGCGTTGGGGGGCCGCCGGGGCGGCGGACGCGCCATGCGCAGGCGAAAGGCCTCACTGGCTGCGCAAACGCAGGCGCGTATCAGACTTGTAACCCATTGCGCTTACGGCTACAATAATCTATTGCCCACTCCAATCCGATACCAGCCATCGGCCAGTTCCCCGGAGCAACGTATGAACATCCTGCTGCACGTACACGCCTGCAAGCGGGGCCAATGTCTGCCCCTGCTGCCTGTTGCCGCCACGGATACCGATTTTTGCCGCAGCCACGGCCTCATGATGCCCGAGCCATGGGCAATGCCCCACCTGCGGGTGGGCACATGCTTTTGCGGGGCCTGCGGCACAGCCCTGCTCAAGGTTACAGGGCGCGCCTGGATGCCCCTGCCGCCCAACACTGCACCCCCCGGCGGCAACGGGGAGGAGCCGTGGCAGGCGAGCCACGCGGTGCAGTGCCTGTTTTTGACTGCTCTGACGGATCTGCCCGAAGGCCCGCTGGAAGTAACCGCCAGAAAAACCGGCTACAGCCTTGCCTGGATAACCCTGTCGGACAAAGGCGCGCGCGGCCAGCGGCTGGATTTGAGCGGCCCCGCCATTGCTGAAATGGTCGGCTCCGCCATGCCGCTGAGCCACAGCCAGGGATTTTTGCTGCCGGATGAAGCCGCGCAACTGCGCGCCCTGCTGACGGAGCTTGCCCTGAGCCAGGGTTTTGACCTTATATGCACCACCGGCGGCACCGGGCTTTCGGCGCGTGATATCACGCCGCAAACCACTGCCGCCCTGCTCGATACGCCCTTGCCGGGCTTTACTCAGGCCATGCTGGCCGCCAGCCTTGCCAAAACGCCCCACGCGGTTATTTCGCGCGCGGCAGCGGGCACACTGGGGCAAAGCATCATCATCAACCTGCCGGGCAGCCGCAAGGCCGTTGTGGAAAACCTTGCCGCCGTACTGCCCGCCCTGCCCCACGCCCTTGCCAAATTGCAGGGCGACCCCGCCGACTGCGGCGGTTAAGGAGAACACATGGGCTTTTTTCCGCGTTCCGGCATGAGGCTTTCCACGCCTTTTGGCCAGTTTGGCGACATTTGCCGGATGATCAAGATTGAACATTCCATTTTTGCGCTGCCCTACGCCTGGGCAGGGGCGGTATTGGCAGCACGCGGCTTGCCCTCTGCGCGCAGCCTGATTTTTCTGACCATCAGCATGATCGCGGCGCGCTCATTCGCCATGGCCTTCAACCGGCTGGCCGATCTGCCCTTTGACCGCGACAACCCGCGCACACAGGGTCGCCCCCTGGTAACGGGCGTTATCAGCAAGGGGCAGACATGGGCCTTCTGCGCGCTCATGGCAGTTATCTTTATTGCCTCCTGCGCGGCGCTGAACACTGTCTGCCTGTGGCTTTCCGTGCCTGCGCTGCTCTTTGCGGCCATATACAGCCTGCTTAAGCGCTTTACGGCCCTGTGCCACTTCTGGCTGGGCGCGACGCTGGGTCTTGCCCCGCTGGCTGGCTGGCTTTCGGTCAATCCCGCAAGCCTTGGCCTTGCGGCTGTGCTGCTGTTCTGGGCTGTTACCTTTTGGGTGGCGGCATTTGACATTTACTATGCATTTCAGGACATGGATTTTGACGTGGCCTTTGAGCTGCATTCCGTGCCTGCTTCTTTTGGGCCGGATACGGCCCTGACGCTGGCCGCGTTTTCGCACGCCATGACGTCCATCTTTCTGCTGCTGGCGGGCTTTGCCGCCGGGCTTTCCTGGCCATGGTACGTGGTGTGGTTCGGCATCAGCGTCATGCTGCTTGTGGAGCACAGGCTCATGAAGCCGCAGGATCTGCGCCATGTGAACACGGCCTTTTTTACCATCAACGGCATCATTTCGCCGGTCGTGCTGGCTGGCGTGTTGCTGGGCATCTATATCTGACGGAGAGGCAATGCCGCGCAAAAAACAGTACCAATGGAAATCCAGCGACGAGGCGGAAGGCTTTGACTTGCCGCCCAGCCGCTCTGAAAAAAAACGCCAGAGCCTTGCCCTGCAAAACATGGGCGAAGAGCTGACGCGCCTTGGCCCGCAGGAAGTCAAAAACCTTGACCTGCCCGCAGACCTCAGGGAAGCGCTGCAACTTTACGCCCGCATAGGCGACCACGAAGGCCGCCGCCGCCAGATGCAGTTTATTGGCCGCGTCATGCGCGAGATTGACCCCGCGCCCATCCGCGCCATGCTGGATGCCCGTCGCGAGGTCTCAGCAGCAGCCACCGCGGCCCTGCATCAGGCAGAGCAGTGGCGCGACCGCCTGCTGAGCGCTGACCAGGGAGAACTTGCGGGCCTGGTGGCAACCCTGCTGACCGCAAGGGCACTGCCAGAGCAGGACGCAGAAGAGCCAGAGGCCACGGGCAAGGCCGCTCTGCCAAGCCAGGATGAACTCATGACCATGACCCTTGCCGCCCGCAAGGAAACTGCGGAGAACACCTCCCCGCAGGCCCGGCGCGCGCTTTTTCGCGCCATCCACGGCATGCTGAAGGCGTAATCCCGGTGATTTTGGCCTTCCAACCCTGTGCTTTTTCATAAAAATAAAAAAATTGCGCAGGAATGCTTGACGATCACCTACGGTTAGGATAGAAGCTTTCTTCGTTGCTACGCCCTTGTAGCTCAGTCGGTAGAGTGCATCCTTGGTAAGGATGAGGTCAGCAGTTCAATCCTGCTCAAGGGCTCCACAAAGAATCAAAGGACTTACGGAGAAATCCGCAAGTCCTTTTTTTTATATCCCCGCCTGCCAGAGATTTCAGACAAAAAAAGCCGCCCCTGCGGACGGCCAAAACCTGTATACATCTGCACATCAGGGAAGCTGCGGCGGTTGCGGCACCAAGGCCCGGTACGGGCCGCGCATGCTGTACACAAAGTTTGCCATGCGCGCATCGCCGCTGATCACGAGCATGAGCAAAAGCTTGGACTGCGCATCCTCGCGCACAATGCCGTAGCCCTTCACGCCCTTCTGCTCAAAAGTAAATTCCCACTGGCCATTGCTGCGAAAAACAGGCGTTGAACCCTGCAAGCGTTTGGCATTGCCCCTGGCGGCCTGCTCGGCCTCGCCAGCATTGGCAGGCCCCACAATAATGAGCGCAGAACTTTTGTGATCCTTCTGCCCCATCACAACCTGCACGGCTTCCTGCACCTTGGTGGGGCCATTCACCACCACCCAGTCCGCGGGCAGATCAAGGCTGTAATATTTTGTTGTCAGGGGCGCGGCCTGCGCCTGCGCTGCAAGCAGAACCGTCAGCACAAGCAGGGGTAAACCCCGCATAACAAGCCGGATAAATTTCTGGGGCATGGCAGTCTCCATTGCATTCCTAGGATGCCGGAGTGTACGGCTCTCCGGCTTGCCTGTCCACACGCCATGCTGCGGATACCTGGGCGGCGGATATCTGCGCGATAAGGACGCGCGCCCTCTTGCCGGAGAAGATTCATACCTGTAGTATGCGCGAGATGAGGATAGTATGCTGAAACTACGAGCACTGCGCGCCCGACTTTACGAAAATCGTTTTGAACTGCTCATGCTCTCGCTGTGGTGCGTGTTCATTCTGAACATCATATTTCCAGAAAACATCTACCGGGGCACGGCGCAGGCAATCTATCTGCCTATCCAGCTGCTTGCTGCTCTTGTACTTTTTGAGTTCAAACCGCGCATTCTGCGGCTTGTCCTGTTTTTCGGCGCACTGCTCATTGTGGGCCGGGCCATGGATCTGTTTTTTATCAAGACCATGAAAGAGGAATTGCTGCTGCTCTATCTGTGTTTTTTCGGCAGCATCATGTTTGAGGTATTCCGGCAGATATCCCACGCGCAGATGTTTACGACCAAAATCGTCTACGCTGCGGTGTGCGGCCTGTTGCTCATTGGCTATTGCGGCTATTTTCTGTTTCTGTCCATCGAGTTCCATCAGCCGGGTTCTTTCAAAGGGCTGGGCGCGGGCGACCAAGCGGCCAACGACCTGTTTTACTTCAGCTACGTGACCATCCTCACCATCGGCTACGGCGATATTACGCCTAAAACCTGGATTGCCAAAAATGCCACAGTGCTTGTGGGTTTTACCGGCTATCTCTATTCCATTGTTGTTATTGCCCTTATCGTGGGCAGGGCCCACCGCACGCCGCGCAGCACCGTTGCCCCCACAAAAAAACCAGCCCCGCTGCCTGCGCGCTCTCCGCAATCATCTTCCGCCAAAAAACCGCCGGAAGCCTGACCTCATCCTGATTCTGCACCAGCTTCACGCCAGAGGTCAGCAGCACACGGCCAGCCTGATTTATGCACGCCTTATGAGGGGCGCTTAGACCACCCGCTCAGGCCTTGCGCTTGAACATCCACACGGCAACGCCCACAGCCACCGCGCTGATGCAGGCAATCTTGCCAAGGCTCACCGCTGCCGCAGCCACGGTGATATCTTTCAGAAAAACCCCCTGCACAATGGTGGTAAAATGCCGCATGGGGTTCAGCTGGCTGGCGTATTGCAAAAATGGCGGCATGTTGATGACGGGCGTAACCGCGCCGGAAATAAGAATACACGGCACCCCTACGGTAAAGGCCCCCAGAAAGGCCTGCTGCTGCGTGGCAGATAACGACGAGACCATCAGCCCCACCCCGCCCGAAGCCATGGCAAAAACCAGCATGGCCACATAGAGCAGCACCAGAGAGCCGGTAAACGGCACCCCGAAACCGAAAATAGATATGAGCAGAAAAATTGTGCCGTGCACCAGCCCCACCAGACAACCCGGCACTAATTTGGCAAGGGCAATCTCCGTAGGGGTGGCCGGAGAAACCAGCAACTGGTCAAAGGTGCCCACCTCGCGCTCCCGCGCTACGGAAAGCCCCGTCACCACCAGCCCCAGCATAAAGCCCAGCATGCCTATAAGGTTGGGCAAAAAGAACCACTGAAATTCCAGATTGGGATTGAACCAGCAGCGCACGCGCACATCCAGCTTGGGCGCTCCGCCTGCGTCAGTTGCAGCGCCGAGCGCCATTTGCCCCCGTGGCGTGGATTCCCCAATGCCGCGCACAATGGTTTCAAGATAATAGGAGGCAATCTGCGCCGCATTGGAGCGCCTGCCGTCAAGTATCACCTGCATCTGCGCTGGCGCACCTGCATCGACCCTGCGGGAAAATTCATCATCAAACACCATGACAAACAGGGCTTTTTGCCGCTCGATAGTCGGGCGAATATCCGCCTCGCCATCCAGAAATGTCACGCTGCGGAAGGTATGCGACCCCTGTAGCCTGCGTACGATCTCGCGGCTCCAGTTGCCGCTGTCATGGTTGAGCACGGCCACATCCACATTGCGCACTTCCATGGTGGCCGCCCAGCCAAACACCACAATCTGCATGAGCGGCGGCACAATAATGAGCATGCGCGAAACCTTGTTGCACAGCAGAACCAGCAGCTCCTTGCGCACAATGGTCGCCATGCGCCGCAGGTTCAGACGGGGCAGCGTTATCCTAACCATCATGCGTCCAGCCTTTTGACAAGGTTGCGGTACACCAGCCCCAGCAATACCGAGGCCAGCAGCCCCATGAACAGCAGGCTGGGGCCAAACACGCCCCACACGTCCCCGGTCAGGAAAATGGTACGTAAACAGGTATTGAAGTAGCTGGCGGGCAAAAGCCGCGTCAGGGCCTGAAGCACGGGCGGCATGCTGTTGATGTCAAACACAAAGCCCGAGAGCAGCAATGCGGGCAAAAAGCCGGAGAACAATCCCGCTTCAGCCGCCACCAATTGCCCGCGCAGTGTTACGGAAATCAGCAGCCCCTGACCCAGCGCGCTCAGCATGAATACGGACGACAAGAGCACAAGTACCCACAAGGAGCCGCGAAACGGCACGGCAAAGAGCGTCACCGCCGCCACCGCGCACAGGGCCATGCTGAACATGCCCATGCAGAAATACGGAATCAGTTTGCCCAGCAGCAGTTGCATGCGGCTTACTGGCGTGGCGAACATGGCCTCCATGGTGCCGCGTTCCCACTCGCGGGCAAATACCAGGGAGGTCAACAGTGTGCCGATAAGCGTCATGATAACGGTTATGGCCCCCGGCACAAGAAACTGCACACTCTTGGCAGCAGGGTTGTACCAGAAGCGCGGCTGAATATTGATGGGCAGCGCTGCTGCAACGCCATCCGGCAAGGCCGTGCGCTGCCAGGCCATAATCAGCCCCTGGCTGTAGTTCTGGATATACTGGGCCGTATTGGGTTCTGAACCGTCCACGAGCACCTGCACGGCCCCGGCACTGCCGCGCTCAAGCTGCTCGTCAAAATCCTGCTGGATCACCAGTATGCCCTGCACCACAGAATCGCGCATCATACGCCCGGCCTCGGCCATGGTTCCCACAGGGCGCGTGGCAAACCACGGGGAGTGGGCAAAATCCGCCGCAAGGCTCAAAGAATGCCGCCCGCCGCTCTGATCCAGCACAGCCACCCGCAGCACGCCCGCATCCAGGGTAATGCCGTAGCCAAAGAGCAGCAGAAAGATGAAAGGCAAAACCCCGGCCACAAGATAGGATGAGGGATCGCGCACGATCTGCTGAAATTCCTTGCCCACCAGGGCAAAAAGCTGTCGTAACCAGATATTGCTTTGCATGTGTGCCGGGCCGTTTGTTGTGGATCGGGCAGCAGAACCTTACGAAAAAAATCTTCTGTCTCGCGGCCTGCTACTGCGGATGCTCCCTGTCGTATCTTTCAATGTTGGCAATAAAGGCTTCTTCCAGCGTGGGGTCTTCCACCTCGGTGCAGGATGCCTTGAGTTCGTCCGGTGTTCCCATGCTGATCATGGCACCGCGGTAGATCAGCGCGATGCGGTCGCAGTATTCTGCCTCTTCCATGAAGTGGGTCGTCACCAGCACAGCGGCCCCGGCTGTGGTCATGGCGGAAATGTGCTTCCAGAAATCCCGGCGGGTGCGCGCGTCCACGCCAGAGGTCGGCTCGTCAAGAAACAGCACGGGCGGCTCGTGCAGGGTGGCGCACAGCAGGGCCAGCCGCTGCTTTTGCCCAAGCGGCAGCGAGCCTGTGCGGCTGCGCAGATAGGGCTGCAATTCAAGCGCCTCGGCCAGCTCGGGCAAAAGGGCGTTGCGCCGTTCCTTGGACAGACCATACAGCTCGGCAAAAATATTGATGTTTTCACGCACGGGAATATCCGGGTACAGCGAAAACTTCTGCGCCATGTAGCCCAGACGCGAGCGGGCCTCGCTGCCCGCGCGCAGCAGATCTACCCCGTCCACGGCGCAACTGCCGGATGTGGGGCGCGAAAGCCCGCAGAGCATGCGGAATGTGGTGGACTTGCCCGCCCCGTTGGGCCCAAGCAGGCCAAAAATTTCACCGGGCCGCACATCAAAGGAGATATCGCGCGCCGCCACAAATGCGCCAAACCGTTTGGTGAGGTTGCGGGCCAAGATGGAAAAAGTCGGGCCGGAATCAGCGGAAGCAAAGGACGAAGCCGCATCTGACGAAGCGGCAGCCGAGGGAGGCGCTCCTGCCGCGCCCTCTGGCGCCAGAGCAATGCTGCCACCGCCACTGCCCTGAGTGCCCGCGTGGTTGCCGCCGTTGTGGGACACATTCAGTTTGCCGTAGGGCGAAGGGCTCTGGTTGATGCCGCCAACGGCGCTCATGTAGGCGTCTTCCAGCCGTGGGGCCACGGCCTCGCCGCCACGGGCCAACACCTCGCGCCGCAGATTGTCAGGGGCATTTGCCGCCAGCACAAGCCGGATGCGGCTGCCCTGAATAAGGGCATCTTCAATGCCCGAGCGCATGGTCCAGAGGGTCAATTCCTTTTTATGCATTCCCGCATCGGCCCGCAGCAGAAAAACCCGCCCTTCGGCCCGCGCGGTGAGTTCCTCCGGCGGCCCGGCAAACAGTACACGCCCGCTGTCCAGCATGATCACGCCGGGGCAGCGCTCGGCCTCGTCCAGATAGGCGGTGGACCACACAACCGTCATGCCTCCCTGGCTCAAATCCTGCACCATGCGCCAGAGTTCACGGCGCGACTGCGGGTCAACGCCCACGCCGGGTTCGTCAAGCAGCAGCAGGCGCGGCGCCCCTAGCAGAGCGCAGGCGATGCCCAGTTTCTGCTTCATGCCGCCAGACAATCTGCCCGCAAGGCGCTCGGTAAAAGGGGCAAGGTTCGTGAATCCCAGCAACTTTTCAAACACGCGGTCGCGTTCTGCCCCTTCAAGCCCGCGCAGGCTGGCATGCAGCCGCATGTTGGCCATGACGGAAATATCTTCATACAGGCCAAAGCGCTGCGGCATGTAGCCAATGCTGTTGGGCTGGCTGCGCATAAGCTCTGCCGGGCTTTGCCCAAAGAGGTTTGCGCGCCCTTCGCTTGGCGGCATAAGACCCGCCATGATGCGCATGAGCGTGGTTTTCCCCGCCGCGTCAGGCCCCACCAGCCCGGTGATGCGCCCGGCGGGGATGACCGCGTTCACGCCGTCCAGAGCGGTGACGGCCTCGCGCCCCTTGCCGAAGCGCATGACCAACCCCTCCAGGCAGACGGCCTGGGCATCGGCGGCGTTGTCGCTCATGGCGCGGGCGTATCCTGCAAAATAATTGTCACGGGCATGCCCTGCCGCATGACGTTTTCCGGATCCTGCGCCTGTACGCGCAGCCGGTAGACCAGAGCCGTGCGCACCTCGCGCGTTTCAACGGTCTTGGGGGTAAATTCCGCCGTGGGCGAAATAAAGCCCACCGTGCCGGGAAAGCTCTTTCCTGGCGCTGCGTCCACCAGAATCTTCACAGGCATGCCGGGTTTGACGCGCCCCAGATTGGGTTCGTCCACATAGGCCCGCAGCCACAGGGGGTCGGCAAGGGTGAGGGTGTACACGGTCTGCCCGGCCTGCACTATGGCCCCGGCCTCGCGGGCGCGGGTCAGCACAATGCCCTTTTGCGGCGCGGCAAGCACTGCGTCGCGCAACTGGATTTCCGCATGATTGAGGGCTGCGGCAGCAGCGGCAACAGCGGCCTTTTGCGCCAGAACTTCCTCTTCCCGGTAGCCGGAAAGCAGCATGTCCAGCTGGTCCTGATTGGAACGCAGCTTGGCGCTGGCCTCGCTGTACTGGGCGCGGGCGTTGTCCAGATCTTTTTGCGAAATAGCGTTGGAAACGCGCATGGCCGCCACGCGGTTCAGGTTGATTTGCGCGTTTTCTGCCAGGGCGGCAGAGCCGCTCACCGCAGCGCGGGCCTGAGCGATTTCTTCCACGCGGTAGCCGCGCTCAAGACGCAACAGGGAGGCCTGCTGCCTTTCAAGTTCTGCGGCGGCCTGATCGCGCTGCTGGGTCAGCAGATCATCGTCAATCCGGGCCAGTGCCTGACCGGGGGCGACGGCATCGCCTTCGTCAACAAGCACTTTTGCAATGCGCCCGTTAACGCGAAAGCTCAGGTCAACCTGCCGTATATCCACATTGCCATACAGCACAAGCTGATCTCCATCATGCCGCAGCCACTTCCACAATAATACAACCAGCAACAGCACAGCCAGCGCCGCGCAAAAAATCAGAATCTTACGGGGAACAGTCATATTCCTCCCAGCTTGCATTCACCGCAAGCAGTACCGCGCCAGATAATTTTATGACGGGGCAGTTGCCCCGCTACCTGGCAGAATAGCTAGAGGAGGGGGGCTTGTCCATGCGGCACAACACATACAATACAATAGTTGATTTCGGCGAGTTTGTGGGGCATGCAAAAGAAGCAGCAAAATGCTGCCAGGAACACGTCTTAAACTATACCGGGGACATCATGACAAACCATTCGCCTGTTTTCAGCATCGCCAGTGTTATGAGGGTTACAGCGATGTTTGCACTCACCTTGATCCTGTACGCCCCGGTCAGCCCCGCCGCGCAACAGCCAAAGGAATTTCCCGATGCCGCTGCGGTAGAAAACATTGCCGCGCAAGGTTTTGTTTATGGCCTGCCCATAGTGATGCACTACGCCGTCACCTACGAATACTCCGTTGACACCAAGTCCCCGCAGTACAAAGCGCCCTTCAACGCCCTGCGCAACGGGGCGCGGGTGTTCACCTACAAGGATACCGTGGTCATCACGCCCAACAGCGACACGCCCTACTCCTTTGCCTGTCTTGACCTCAGGGCCGAACCGGTGGTCATTACCGTGCCGAAGGATACGGACGGGCGGTATTTCAGTGTGCAGCTTGTGGACGCCAATACTTTCAACTTTGGCTACATAGGCAGCAGAACAACGGGCAACGGCGGGGGCAGCTATCTTGTGGCAGGGCCGGAATGGAAGGGCGCAGCACCTGCGGGCATGCGCGTGTTCCGCTCCAACGCGCAGTTTGCCATGGCCCTGTTCCGCACCCAGATGTTCAACCCCGCAGATATTGAAAATGTGCTGAAATTCCAGACAGGCTACGCCGTAAAACCCCTCTCGGCCTTTTTGGGCCAAACGCCGCCCCCGGCGCTTCCCATGCCGCCCTTCCCCAACATCGGGCAGGATTTTGTAAAGCCGGAATTTTTTGATTATCTGGCCTTTGCGCTGCAATTTGCCCCGGCCGGGCCGGAAGAAGTCGCTATCCGCGCCCAGCTTGCCAGTATTGGCGTGATCGCAGGCAAACCCTTTGTATTTGATGCCCTGCCCAAGGATACGCAGGCAGCACTGCTGCGCGGTCTGCAAAAAGGCGCTGGCATGGTCGATGCCTCCATCACAAGGCCGGGGCTTCGCGTGAACGGCTGGAAGATGCGTTCTCCCTTTGGCAACAGGGAGTTCTTTAACGGGGACTGGCTGATGCGGGCGGCCGGGGCCAAGGCGGGCATTTACGGCAATGATGCCGAAGAAGCCGTGTACCCCATGACCAAAACGCTGGCTGACGGCAGCCCTCTTGACGGAAGCAAGCACAAGTACCGCATGACCATTCCCGCCGGGCAATACCCTCCGGCCAAGGCTTTCTGGTCTGTGACCATGTACGACGGCAATACCCAGTTGCTCATAAAAAATCCCATTGACCGCTACCTGATCAATTCGCCCATGCTGCCGGACATGAAAAAAAATCCCGATGGCTCGCTTACCATCCTGATCCAGCGCGATTCCCCTGGCAAAGCGTTCGAAAGCAACTGGCTGCCCGCGCCGGACGGCCCGATCTTTCTTGTAATGCGCCTGTATTGGCCTGAAACCGAAGGGCTCTCCGTGCTGCCGCTGGGCAAGGGAACCTGGCAGCCCCCCAAGGTGGAAATGAACGACTAAGCACGCAGTGCAAAAGGCTCATATGACTTTTCATTTCACAGTGCGCCCTGCAATCTGGGCGGTCTGCGTTGCTGCCATCTGGCTGGCCCTGATGGCAGCAGCGCAGACCGCAAGGGCCGAGAACTACGGCTGGTTTTCACTGGAAGCGCCCCAGGGCTGGCAGGCCGAAGCCCCGTCAACCCTGGCCGGAGCGTGGGTGCTTGCGCTCACCGGGCCGGAAGAGGCCGTCCATGTGCGCATCATGGTGGGCAAAACCGCAGGGCCGCCGGATGCGGCTGACGTGGCAGGATTGCTGCGCGCCGCCGCCGGAGTGCGGGAGCCTCTACGCAGGGCTGATGCCCAGTATGTTTTCAGAGGAAAAGACGCGCTGGGAGTGGACACGGCCTGTATTGTGGGAGCGGATCAACAGGCAGGCGTATACATGGCCGTGCTGTGCAGTGGCGACGTTGACCGGGCAGAAGACCTGCTGGCCGCGCTGCGCGGGGGATCAAACCCCGCAATGCTGCCCCTGCGGCATGCCGTGCGCGGCAGCATTGAACCCCGTTTTCTGCCCGTAGCGCAATAAACGGCACGGGGCAGGCCGGGGTAAAAGACAAAAAATTACTGTTGCAGCACTGGCTTGCGGCTGCGCTGTATGGGCTTGCCCAGCCCCATGCCTTCTGTGGAGCGCAGCACCTCTGCGGCCCTGGCCTCATCGCCGCGCAGCAGCACCAGCACCACATAGAGTTTACCCGAGCGCTCCATCTTTGTACGCATTCCCCGGCCCTCCAGACGCTGACGCAAAGAGTCCACAGCGTCCGCATCCTTGAATGCTCCCACCTGAAATACATAATCGTACATTCCAGAGGTCTGCGGTCTTGCAATGCCGACTTGAGCCGCCTGCTGCCCTGCCGCGCTACCTTGCACACCACCTTGCTGTGCTGGCGCAACCCCGGCCTGAGCCACGCCTGCAGGTTTGGGCTGCACTGGCGTCATGGGCGGCAAGGGTTTGAGCGGGGCATCACCCGTGGCGGCATCGTTACGCAGCACTCTGGCAAAACGCAGTTCCTCGGCGGCCAGCACTTTTTGTTTGGGTTCGCTTGCTCCCGCATCCGCGCTGGAGGCTTGATCGCCGTCCACGGCATGCGGGTCATCGTCCGGCGTGGTCGCGGATGAAGGGGCGCTTGCCGCAGACGAGCCCGACCTGACCGCAGTGGGTTGCGGGTGGGCCTTCCAGTAAGCCCTGCCGCTCATAACCCCGCCAAGGTATGCCAACACCACTGCCGCCACCACCAGAAAGCCTGCCGCCAGCAAGGACGAAGGGCGCAGGCACAGGCATTTTTTATCATTTGCCTGATCGGATGAAGGCTGACGGGTAGCAGGAGGCATGGAATCTCCGGATGTTGGGGTTTGCTGCGATAATCGTGCGCAGGGAGGGACAGAAAGAACGTCGGCGCGGGCAACCATATCAATGCATGGCGCTGGCGTAAAGTACGCCGGTAATCTGCACGACAGATCATTGCAAACACTGCCCTATATAGTCTTTTGCAACCAGAGCTTCCGTGGCCGCTTGCGGGCCTGCCCTGCGCTCTGCTATCATGCTGGCACAAGTTACAAACATGGAGTACGCCATGACCAAGGATGTATGGTTTCTTCGCATATACGCGGCCATCTGTCTTGTGCTGGCCGGAGCGATCATTGCTGGCGCGGCCTCTGCCGCCCATATAGCAAAACCCGGCCCTGAACCGCAAATCCTCACCATCATCAACGCCACAGGCGAGGATATTCTGAGCATGGGCTTTCAGACTGGCCGCAGTATGCATTTTGTGCGGTTCGACATGCCTCCCGCCGGGCGGGACGACATTGAAAACCCCGGCGCGGTCACCAACCTGCGCGTGGACACAGGCCTTGCCCTGTGGATTTTCAAAGATGTGCCGCTGGCCAAGGCGCAAAGCGTGACCCTGCGCATGAGCGAAAAACCCGTGCTGGAACTCGCCATTTCCAAGGGAGAACAGCAACGCCTGACCGGCGAAGCGCAAAGCCTGCTGCCGGGGCCGGATGCTGGCCCGGTCTGCGCGCTTGACCGTTTTCGCCCCGGTATGCCCATGAAGGACGTTTGCACTCTGCTGAGCGCCACGCCGCAACGTGACGACAACGATGCCGTGCTTGCCAGCCTTGGCTTTGCGGGTATGGTCTGGGCCGCGCGGCTCGAGCCTGCCCAGCGCGGGGAAAAGCCTTCAAGCAAGACTCCCCTTGTGCTTGACCACATGGAACTGCGCCGCAAGCTGGATCAGGAAACCCTGGACAAACTGCTGAGCGCCCTTTACGAGCAAAAATACAGCCCATGGCAGGCTGAATTGCCGGGGCTGGATATCAACTTTACCCAAATGCCGTCCATGGATCTGAACAAGCAAAAGGACATGCTGCGGCAGGTGCTTGAGTATTTCATGTCTGCCAGCAAGGGCGAAGCCACCATCATGCTCGCTCCCACAGAAATGCTGCCCAAGCTTGCGGATGCCGATGCCCCGAGCAGCGATGTGCAGCTGTTCACCATCACCCTGCGCCCGGCTTCAAAAAATCTTGTGGTGGATGTTGCCGCCTATCAGGAAAGCGAAGAATCAAGATAAATTACCGATAGAATATTCCAGAGCCTGTCAGCGGACGGTCTGAACGTAAAAAGGCATCCTCAGCCAAGAGCCGGGGATGCCTTTTTGAATTTTCTGTGTCAGGCCGGGGCTGTTTAAAGCCTGCCTTCCTTCTTGGCGGCGCGCATGTTCCGCAGCCAGTTGTACCAGCCTTCAAGGCCATCGCCTTTGCGGCAGGAAACCTCAAAGATATCCAGATCTTTATTGAGCTTTGTGGCAAAATTGCGGGCGCGCGCAAGGTCAAAATCCACGTAGGGCAGCAGGTCGACCTTGTTGAGCACCATTGCCTTGGCAAGGTTGAACAGCAGGGGGTACTTTTCCGGCTTGTCGTCACCTTCGGCAACGCTCAACAGGGCGACCTTGGCGTCTTCGCCGCAATCAAATTCCACAGGGCACACAAGGTTGCCCACGTTTTCAATAAAAAGGATATCCACGCCGGTGAGGTCAAGGCTTTCCAGCGAGGTAAGGATCATGTTGCTGTCGAGGTGACAGCCGCCGTCTGTATTGATCTGCACGGCCTGCGCGCCTGTGGCGGCAACGCGGCGGGCATCGTTATCTGTCTGGAGGTCGCCTTCCACCACCGCCATGCGGAATTCTCCGGCCAGATCGCTCAGGGTGCGTTCCAGCAGGGTGGTTTTACCCGCGCCAGGCGAGCTGATGAGATTCAGCGACAATATTCCCTTTTCGGTAAGCAGCCGACGCACGTTATCGGCCATTTTTTCGTTGGCTTCCAATACATTGCGAACCACAGGAATTTGCATTCAATTCTCCTTGCTTGCCGTCGGTACGGCGTGGTCATGAGCCAGAAAGATAAGAAAAGGCAAAGACGGCAGTGAAAGGAGCAAACCGGCCCCCTGGAGAGCCAGAGGGCAAAAGGGTTAGCTGGCTTCCAGACGGTTGAGATAGAGTTCCCTGCCCTGCTCAACCACATGTCCGAACTGCTCGCCGCAATCGGGACACGGCAGCCAGAGAGCATCCTGCCCCTCCCCGCCAAAAACTTTACCGCATGCGGAGCAGCGCAGCCGTAGCGGAAGCTCGGTAAGCTCCAGGCGCGCGCCTTCGTGCGGGGTACCCTGCACCATGACTTCAAAGCAGAATTGCAGCGACTCGGGCACAACACCAGAAAGCGAACCGTACGTGACGTTCACAACTTCCAGACGAGTGCAGCCCTGACGGGCTATTTCATCCTCAGCCATCTGCAACAGGCTTTGTGCTATGGACATTTCGTGCATGGGGTTATGCTAGCCCAAAGACCCGGCCCCGTAAAGGCCAGAAGCGAATCTTGCTATTCGACGCAAATAATGTACATTTTGCACATGCGTCGCTCAAAATTTTCTGGCGTCTTCTCATTCTCTGCCGACTGGACAGAGAGCCGCAGCAAAACGCACTACTTCGTCTGGGAGCTTCCAGACGGAGCCTTTGCGGTGCAGGAACTCAACGCCGCGTTCCAGCCTGTGACAGAAGTGGAGCGCATAAACGCAAAAACCTTTTCCCAGTCATTCAAGGCAGAGCATAATATTTTGGCTATGCCGGTGATTACGCCGGATCTCAGCCATTTTGAATCTGCCCCGCCCGCGCCAGCCCCCCAACAACCGGATGCTGCGGCAGCACAACCTGCCCGCAAGGCTGGAGCACCCAAAGCCAAAGCTGGGAGTACGCCGCTCCAGACGCTTTCAAAGGCCAAACTGCCCGAATCGGTGGAAGTGGCCCCCGAGCTGCCCGACATGGGGCTTATTCCCTTTCCTTCCCGTACCGCCACCGGCGTCACCGCTGTTCACTATGACGAAGGCCCAGCGCCAGCTGCCGCTGCCGCGCCCAAGAGGGCCTACGACCTTGAAGCCGCCCGCAAGGCCAAGATGGTGGAGTCAAAGCTGCGGGAGACTTTTCGCCAGACATTGCTGCGCCTCAAACGCCCGCGCGAGCGCAAGGCAGCACTGCTTGCCCTTGAGCAGTTGGCGCAGACCAAGGACGGCATCATACCCGCCCACAAGCATATGTTCCGTGATTTTGGCGTACGTCTGCGCCAGAATTCCCAGCCCGACCTCGCCCTGCTTTTTTCACGCAAGGCAGTGGAACTGGCCCCCGAGGACGATCACGCCCACTTCAACCTGGCGCGCATTCTCTGTTCGCTTGGCCTGTATGACGAAGCCGCCACCCACATCGGCACGGCTTTGAGCATGTCCAGCGGAGAGCCTCTCTACTTCAAGCTGTTGGAACACATCCGCGAACTCAAACGGACGCGCAGCGCTGGCAAGCCCACGCCCCAGCGCTGAGCCGCTGTTCCAACCCAAGTCATTGGCAGGAGCCTTTTGGCATGAACAAAGTAATTCTCGGTCTTCTTGTGGCAGTGTGTGTTCTGGGCATGGCGCTTATCATGCTCAATGAACGCATGCGCAAGCCTGAACCAGCAAACCCCGCAGGCATTATCGCGCCTGTCACCTCCCCGGATGCGGCCCCGCCCGCCGATGCTGGCAACCAGTCCGCCACGTCTCCTTCCCTGCATCTGCCCCCGCAGACCCCGAGCGGCATTCCTGATCTCAACGCCAGCGGCGAAGCCCCGGCCCGCGCGCCCATCCCCAGCCTGAAGCCGGAGGAAAAGAGCGCCCCGACAAGCAATGTAGCCGCTGCCGAACCCCAGCCAGCCGTTGCCAAACCAGTGGTGCAGCCCAAGCCTGTGACCCCTGTCACGGAAAAAACAGCACCAGCGGCAGAACCCGCGAAGGAGAAAGCCGCCAAGGCCGCGCCGCAGCACAAGAACATCACCAAGTTTGTGGTTCTTGCGCGCGACAAGGGCGCAACAGTGCGCCTCGTGGGTGCTGCGCCCATTGTCTACAAAAATATGCAACTCAGCGGCCCTGAACGTCTGGTTATTGACCTGGACGGCAAGTGGCAGGTCAAGGCGCCCGGCGTACCCAAGAACCCTGCGGTGACCAACGTGCGCATTGGCAAGAGCGATGACAAAACACGCATTGTCATTGACCTGACGGGCAAGATTCAGCCCAAGTTCACGCTTTCAAAAGATGGTCACACCCTGGACATCCGCCTGGATCATTAGGGCATGACCGGGTGGCCCACGCCGCCCCGACACCATCATTTGCAAACAGAAAAGTCGGCTGTTGTTCAACAACAGCCGACTTTTTATTTCCATCCCCTGTCAGGCGTACTAGCAAACGACAGGCCAACGGCAGGCGCAGGGCCTCAGCTTTCCATTTCCTTGCCGCGCGCGTTGGCGGCCAGCACGGATTCCACCAGCAGACCTGCAAGGCCTGCGCGGTCAAGCACGTTCACGCCCGCGATGGTCACTCCGCCGGGGGAGCAGACATCGTCACGCAACTGCATGATGGGCGAGGTGCTCTGCTCGGCCATTTTGGCGCATCCGCCAAAAAGGGCCGTGACCATCTCGCGCGATTCCTTGTGCTGAAAACCAAGTGTAACGCCAGCCTGCACCAGCCCCTGCATCATGGCAAACACATAGGCAGGCCCTGCTCCGATAAGAGCTGTGAACGCTGTGAACTTGCTTTCCGGCAGTTCCACGCACACGCCCAACGCGCCGAACAAAGCCTGAATGTCGGCCTTGCTGGTTTCGGGCAGATCAGGATCGTCAAAGCAGAGGGCGAACACGCCCATACCCACAAGGGCCGGGGTATTGGGCATGCAGCGCACCACTGGGCAACGCCCTTCAACCGCCTCGGTGAGGCGCTGGAGGCTCACGCCCGCAGCAACGGAAACCAGGGTTTTCCCGGCTGTCAGCCCTGGGCGCATCTGCGCAAGCACCTCTGCCGCCTGATAGGGTTTAACGCCCAGCACCAGCACGTCGGCGGCCTGCGCCACAGCCCGGGGGCTTTCCATCACGCGCACGCCAAGCTCTTCAAGCGGGCGCATGCGTGCAGCGGTTCTGTTGAAACCGCACAGTTCGTAGCCGCCCTTGCGGGCAAGCCCGGCCATGATGGCCCCGCCCATGTTGCCGCATCCGACACAGCCGATTTTGAGCGCCATAATATTACTCCGTGATTTCCAGTCCGCTGAAGAAGTAGCCTATTTCAAAAGCCGCGGTTTCAGCGGCGTCCGAGCCGTGAACAGCATTGGCTTCCAGGCTTTGGCCATACTTGTGACGCAGGGTGCCGGGCTCTGCCTGAGCCGGATTGGTGGCCCCCATGAGGGCGCGCCAGCGGGGCACCGCGTCTTCGCCGCGCAATACAACGCAAACCACCGGGCCGGAAGACATGTAGTCGGTCAGGCTGTCAAAAAAGGGGCGCTCGCTGTGGACGGCATAAAAGCCCGCAGCCTGGGCCTTGGAAAGGCGCAAACGCTTGAGAGCCACTATTTTGAGGCCGGAAGCTTCCATGGCAGCCAGAATTTCCCCGGTCAGATTGCGCGAAACTGCGTCAGGCTTGATAATGGCGAAAGTGGATTGCATGCTTACTCCTTTTCCATGTTGTTGTTAGCAGGATACGAACGCGCCGCAACGGCGGCTCCATCCTGGGCCAGTTTCCAGAGTATGCGCCGCAAGGGCACCACCGCCACGCCGTCCTTGTCCTGCCAGTCGCGCAGAGCGCGCAGGGTTTCAGGATAAGGATGGCCAATGGCCACAGCCATGCCTTGAGCACGGGCGCGGGCTGCCGCCGCGTCCAGCGCAGACAGAATGGCCGCAGTGTCGCGGCGCGTATCCAGAAAAACATCGCGTGCAAGGCTGACCAGCCCCGCTTCTCTGGCTGCAAGTGCCAGATGGGGGTCTGGGCGCGTCACACTGTCGAGCACGGCGAGCCCTCGCCCGCCAAGCATACTGCACAGTGCTCTGCACAACGAAATATCACCAGTAAAAGCTGACCCCATGTGGTTGTTGAGGCCAACAACCGAGGGTAAAATCCGCAGATTTTCCTCAAGCACCGTCTGCAGCTCCTGCGCGCTCATACTGGTGAGCAGCGCTCCGGGGCCAGGGTCCGGCCTGCCATGCATGGCCCGTGGCAGGGCCTCCATGGGCTGGTGCAAGAGGCAATCAAGCCGCCGGGATGCCGCAATCACGGCGGTTTCCTGCGCATGAGGCGACCTGGGCCAGATGGCCAGAGTCACCGGGAATGGCAGCGAGGAAAGAGCTTCTGCGGATTCGAGCTTCTGGCCCATGTCATCAATGACAATAGCCAGGGTCTCCGGCGGCAGAGGTTGTGCCAAATCTGAAAGCTGCCCCTCCCGACCAGGGAAGTTAACAACATAGTATACCAGATGATTGAGTAGGACTTCAAGGGTTCCTTGTGGCGTCCAGCGCACCTCGGCGCGCACTCCTGCCCTTTCCAGAACAGGATTTTGATCGCGCAGCCCCTGAAGCAGAGCCAGCCCAAGACGCAGCGGCGCGCATGGGCCGCTGACGATGAACTGCCGCAGATCCGCCGTGCCTGCAGATGTAGCGGCATATGCCGCCTGCCCGGCGGAAGTGGTGGAAATGGGAGGAATGGTTGCCCCGGAGGGCAATTGCGAAGTTTCGACAGGCAAATTTTCTTGCAAAGGAAGCTGCTGCCACTGCGCCTGAGGCAAGGCCAGCGGGAGCGTGCGCGCAAGCAGCGCGTCCACACATTCCAGAGCCAGCGCCCTGTCAAAACCCGGCCCACTGGCATGTGCACCTGCGGATTTGTGGGCAACAGCAAAGGGCAAAGCCGCGCCTGACGCAGTCGACTGCTTCTGGGCCGGGGCTTCCAGTTGCCAATAAACCCAGCAGGATATGGCCAAGCTACATAAAAGCCACAGCAAGCCGCCCACGGCAAGCTGTGCAGACGCAGACAGCCCCCCGGCGAACCGCAAGGGCCCGGCCAGAAGGCTGTCTGATAACTTTGTGTCGCGCAAAGGCAACACCCTGTTTATTCCTGCCCGCCCGCCTTACGCGGTTACGGGGTTAATTCCTGATTTCCCGCATCTTGGGGAGGCTCTTGACCATTTGCAGGGCCATGCGCAACTGGTTGTCGCGCGCGAGCTGTTCGGCGGCATCTTCCTTGCCGTTCTTGGCCTTGGAAGATTTTTTGTCCTTGCCGTTTTCAATATGACGGTTCAGATCCTGCTCGCGCACCATAAGACGGGAGTTATCCTTGTCGTCCGTGCGGGGGGCTTCAAACGGCACTTCCACATCAGGCACAACGCCTTCGGCCTGAATGGAGCTGCCGTTGGGCGTGTAGTACAGGGCAACCGTAAGTTTGAGGCCGGAGCCGTCAGAGAGCGGAATAATATTCTGCACTGATCCCTTGCCGAAAGAACGTTCGCCCACAGTGAGGGCGCGCTTCTGGTCGCGCAGAGCGCCAGCCACGATTTCAGAGGCGGAGGCGGAACCAGCGTTGATCAGCACAACCATGGGGGCGTGGATATCGTCGCCCTGCTTTTTGGCTTCGTACACGCGGTCGGTATTGTCGCGCCGTCCCTTGATGGAAACGATGACGCCCTTGTCGAGGAACGTGTCAGAAACACTTACAGCCTGATCAAGCAGCCCGCCGGGGTTGTTGCGCAGATCAAGCACAATGCCCTTGATGCCGCCGGAATTCTTGGTTTCCTTTTCTGCCGCCTTAAGGGCGTCGCGCAGCTCTTCTGTGGTGCGCTCAGAAAAACGCGTGAGGCGAATCCAGTAATACCCGTCCTCGAGCTTCTTGGACTTCACGCTGATAAGCGGAATGGCATCGCGCACAAGGCGGACAGTCTGCGGGGCCTTGGCATCGCTGTGCAGGATGGCAAGCTCCACCTCCGAGCCCTTGGGGCCACGGATGCGGGAAACAACTTCCTGCAACGAGAGTTCCTGTGCGGGCTGCCCGTTGATGGACAGAATAATATCGCCAGATTTGAGCCCGGCCCGGTAGGCGGGGGTGTCCTCAATGGGAGTCACCACCGTAACCTGACCGTTCTCCATGGAAATTTCTATGCCAATACCAAAGAATTCGCCGGAAGTGGTCTCCTGCATTTCTTTGTATTCTTCGGCGTTCATAAAGGTGGAGTGCGGGTCAAGGCCCTGAAGCATGCCTTTGACTGCGCCATTGATAAGGTCGCCCTGCGTCACATCACGCACGTAATAACGCTCCACCAGATCAAGAACCTGGCTGAAGCGCTTGAGCGCATCAAACTTACTGGGGGCTTCCTTGGACGTTTCCTTTTTTTCGGCGCACTGGGGAGTGCCCGGCAGGGCGACCATGCCGCCCACAGCAAGCAGAAGCACAAGAAGGCTAAGACGGACAAGAAGACGCATAACAACGATCTCCACGCGGACGTAATGAACGAAGACAGCGCCGCAAGCCCAAAAAGCCGCAACGCAGGGGGTGCTGCAACGCCAGCCAATGGAGGGGCCGCGCACCAGCCGGATAGTGCCCCTTTTCGAGCTAAATTGCAAATCAAAAAGGCGCGTTTTGCGCCTTGCAGGCCACTCCGCAAAGGTGCGGACGCTCACATTTCCGCAAGCGCCGAAACACTGCCCCACTCTCCATGCAACATGCGCCGGAGAAACTGCTGCATCAACATATCAGTTTGCTCCGGCGCATATCGAGCGCATCGAGACATGCCAGACCTTCAGGCAGAACGGCTATTGCCAGCCTGCGTCAAGCCCGTTTATGCGAATTTTATCCGCAATGTGCCGCCATGCGCCGCAAAGGCAGAGCTAGTCTTCAACCTTGAAGAAAGCAGCCGCGCCGCCGCCGCACACAGGACATGCATCGCAGGGGCCTTCGTGGGTATAGCCGCAAACCTTGCACACGTAATAATCGGTGGCGGGCAGAGCGGCGGGATTTTCCAGAGCCTTTTTGTAGAGCTTGGCGTGAATTTCTTCCACCTGATTGGCAAAGTCAAAATACTTGGCAACTGCGCTCTGGCCTTCGGCCTGGGCCTGCTTGATCATGTCGGGATACATGGTGGTGAATTCATAGGTTTCACCTTCGATGGCCGACTTGAGGTTGGCCATGGTGTTGCCGATTTTGCCAGCATTCTTGAGGTGGGCATGAGCGTGAACGGTTTCAGCAGCCGCAGCAGCGCGGAACAGCTTGGCAACCTGATGCATGCCTTCCTTGTCGGCAGCGACAGCAAAGGCAAGGTACTTGCGGTTGGCCTGGGATTCGCCGGCAAAGGCCGCCATCAAATTTTCTTGTGTGGTGCTCATTGGTATTCTCCTCAATGAAGTTGGTATTTTTATCAGGAACAATTCCTAATTAAAGAATTCTTGCTGCCTTGTAAAGCAGTTTTTTACAAAAAATTATTTTTACAGGCCCGCCCTTTAGCCCTTGATACCGTTGCGCAGAACGCTGTGACAAGCTAAAAGGAACCTATGAACGCCCAAGAAATCATATCCCATTTCGGCATGCGGCCCCACCCCGAAGGGGGGTTCTATCACCGCACATACGAAGCTCCGCAAATTCTTACGGCGGATGAAATGCCCTGTGGTTTTATAGGGCCAAGACCCGTATCTACAGCCATTCTTTTTCTGCTTGAGCAGGGGCAATATTCGCGTTTGCACCGCATCCGGCAGGATGAACTGTGGCATTTCCACCTTGGCGGCCCCTTGCGCCTGGCCTGTATTGATACCCACGGGCAACCGCGCGAAGTGATTCTTGGCCCGAATATTATGGCGGGGCAACACGTGCAGTTTACCATTCCCGGCGGCTGCTGGTTTGGCGCAACGCCTGCGCCAGGCAGCGAGTTTGCGCTTGTGGGCTGCACGGTTTCACCGGGCTTTGACATGGAAGACCTGCGCCTCGGTCAGCCGGAAGAGCTGACCCTGCGCTACCCCAATGCAAAAGACTGCATACGCGAATTCTGCCCACCTCTGAACGACGCCCAGCGCGCCGCCTGTAGAAGATGCGGTGACGACGAATGACGCGCTATGCCGTGCCTGATGTTGCGCCCCAACACCCGCACAGCACAGAAATCGTTATCCGCCGCAGCCGCTTTCTGGCCCAGTGCGCCCATACGCCGGATGCGGCAACAGCGCGGGCCTTTGTGGAACAGGTACGCCGCCAGCACGCCGATGCAACGCATAACTGCTGGGCATATGCCGCTGGCGCGCCGGGGAACACGGCGCAGATCGGCTCGTCTGACGATGGAGAACCTCACGGCACAGCTGGCAGGCCCATGCTGCAAATTGTGCTGCACAGCGGCATCGGCGAATTGTGCGTAGTGGTGAGCCGCTGGTTTGGCGGCGTCAAGCTTGGCACCGGCGGCCTTGTGCGGGCCTATCAGGACAGTGTACGCGAAAATCTGGCCGACCTGCCCGTGAGGCAGCGAGTGCCGGAAACCAGTTTGCAGCTTACGGTTGCCTACGCACACCTTGATGCCCTGCGCCGCATGTTGCCAACCTACGAAGCCCGCCTTGAAAGTGAAGACTATCAGGCTGAGGCCAGATTGCAACTGCGATTGCCCGCCGAACACGTGGAGGCCTTTCAGGTTGCGCTGGCGGGCGTGAGCAATGGCGCGGCCCTGTGCAGTGAGCTTACGGACGGCGACACCGCCTGAGACAAAATTTATGTGCGTTCAAAGCCCATCGACATATGCCGGTGGGCTTTTTGTTTTGCAGTGCTGACTTTGAACAATACTCGGCCCCCAGAAAAACAGTCAGGGCCGCCGGATTTCTCCAGCGGCCCTGACGGATATTCATTGCACGGGGTGCGAGTTAGACGCCCTTGGCCTTAAGCTCTTCAAGAAAGCCTTCCGGCACTTCAAAACCCAGAGCCTGCGCCTTTTTGGCGGATTCTGCGGCATCGGCGTACTGTTCCATTTCAAACTGCGCCAACGCCAGATTGTTCCAGGCCGGGGCAAAACCGGGCTGCAGCTTGATCACTTCCTTGCAGGCCGTTTCGCAAGCCGCAAAGTCGCCCTTCATATAATAGGCGGTGGAAAGCGCATTCCGGGCCTGCACAAAATTGGGATCCCACTTGAGGGCCTTGTTCAGGGCCGTGATGGCCTTGTCGGGCTCGCCGCGTTGCAGGTGCACAAAGGCAATGTTGCCCCACGGCACCGGGAATTTGGCGCGGCAGTTGGCGGCTTCCTCATTATAGCGCAGGCAGCCGTCGAGATCGCCGCGTTCAAGGCAAATGCCGCCAAGCTGCACGTAGGCTTCCGCCAGATGCGGCGAATTGCGCACCGCGTTCAGCAGGGCTTCTTCAGCAGCCACAAAGTCGCGCTTGGTCAGCAGGGCCAGACCAAGATTGTAGTAATGGGTAGCGCACTGCTCGTTCTGGGCGATTTCCGCCTTCAGATCGGCAATGTATTCATCCAGGTCATCGTAGCGAGCTTTCATGCTATGTGCCCCTCTTTTTTCAAAAGATCATAGTACCATCGGCAAAAATCAAAAATGCCCATGTACTTTTCGTCCTTATTGACCACGCCGAGGGCGCATTCGGTAGCGCCCTTGCTGTAGGCCTTGCCATACGGCCCTTTTTGGGCCGCGTCTTTCAGAAATTCGTTGACCAGCTGCTGCGTGGTGCGCTTGGACACATCTGTCCGCATATCAAGCGGCTCATTGGGCTTCTGGAAAGGATCCCAGTTTTCATAGCCGATGCGGTCCACAAATTTACGACGGCGCGGATTCATGCGCTCATAAATTTCGCGCTTGAGACCTTCCTGCTCATCCGTAAGCTGCTGCGGCGTTCCATCGCGAAAGACGGTGGCGGGAATGCTGCCGTACATTTCAAACTCCTTTCACGCCCGATCAGGCCTCTTCTTTCTTGGCCGGGCCAATACCCAGATAGGCCTCATCGTAGCGGGTTAGCAGAGCCATGGACAAAGGCACATACACGTCGTGCAGTTCTTTAAAGCGGCTCTGCACTGTTGTGGCCACATCCCTGCTCAGGTCTTCAAGCCTGTTCTGGATCTTGTCCATATGGATGGTGGGGTATGGCTTGCCCTTTTCAAAGGCGGAAAAACCGCACACATGCCCCTGCCCGGCAATGGCCGTGGGCACGCCGTACACGCGGCAGGTAATGGGCCGGGCGTGGTACAGCAGGCATTGGTTATTATCATCCAGCAGAGGGCAGCGCAGCTTGATCTGAGCAGCGCGTTCCATGATGGCCTCGGGGCTTTCGCCGTCTTTTTCCGCCCGGTACAGCTCGCGCTTGATGCGCGTGGCGCGGCGGTCCAGATCAGAAGCGCGCTCAAGAATGGCGGAGCGCTGCGGCCCGTAACCAAAGGCGGCCTCAAATGCCTTGTTGATGTACATGGCTTCAACAAGGGAAAGATCAAAAAGCGCGTGGCAACAATCGCTACAGCCTTCCTTGCAGACTACGCACTGGGGAAAGGCCCCGCGCACCCTGCCGAAAAGGTCGTCAACTTCGGCCCGCAATGTTTCATAGCGGGTAAAAATAGAGCTCAGATCAGGGATCATGGTTATCCTGCGGTAGTGCGGAAGACATGAGGGAGAACAGGCGATTTCACACAGAAATCGCCCTGGCGGCTGCGTGAGCAGACGTCCGCCACAGAGGCGTGAGCGCGGTTTGTATGCGCTGATAAGCGCCTTAGCGGGCGTCTTGAAACTTTAAGAATGCACATTCTCAAAGTCAGGATGCTCTGGCGTCAAAGCGGCCTGTGCCTTATGAAAATGCCGCCTGGCGCGTGCGCGCCGGGCGGCACAATGAAAACTCGGCAGAATCAGCAAGGGAATGCCGCTTGGGCACCCCTGCAATTCCTAGTTTTCTTCAACGGTGATAGCGCTGACTTCGCAAACTTCCACACAGGATTCGCAGCCCAGGCATTCTTCGGCGTTCACGGCTTCGGACTTGCCGTCCTTGATTTCGTAAACTTCAACGGGGCACACGTCCACGCATTCGCCACAGCCCACGCACTTGTCAACGTCAACATTAACATTATAACCCATGGTGTCCTCCAAATTTGCATTGACTTGCTTGATTTTTCAAGCGGCTAAATTCCGCTTGTGCAATGGATAGCTTTAGGCATCCACCCTGTCAAGTGTCGGCTGGAAAATAGCCAACCGTGCAACAACTACAGGAATATCAAGCCCCGCTCCAGTGCAGGCGGAAAAGTTTTTTAAAAAATATTTTGCCTCAACAACTGGTTACAAAACGCCTATGAGCCTTATGGCACAAGACGCGCGTAATAGCCTTTGCCGTTGCGCACAACCTGCAACAAAATCTGCCCGGACATGCGCTCTCTTCTGAAAGCCTGTAAAAAATCTTCCATGGTTCTGGTTTCGGCAGCGCCCACCGCTGTTATGTGGTCGCCCTGACGCAAAAAAGATGCCGGGCCGTCTGCCCTGGCCTGCCGCACCACCACGCCCTGCGCAGTTTGCGCTGCGCTGAATCCCCAGCGACGCTCCAGCAGGGCGCGGGCCTCCACATCGCCAAAGGGTTCGGGGGTAGCCTCGATCTTCAACTGCCCGCCCTCACGCAGCAGTTGCAGCCGCAAGGGGGTTCCGGCTGTCTGGTTGCGCAAAATATCCAGATAATCGCGCCTGTCGCGCACAGGTGAAGAATTTATGGTTTCAAGTATGTCACCGGGCGCTATGCCCACCTTGGCAGCGGGAGAACCGGGAAACACCGCCGTAACCAGCACGCCGCCGGCATCTTTGAGGCCCAGGGCCATGGCCGTTTGCCCGTCCACATCCTGCAAATCAAGGCCCAGCCAGAGCGGGGCCACGCGGCCTGCGCTCATGAGGTCGTGCATGACGCGGCGGGCCTTGTTGATGGGGATTGCAAAACCGATGCCCTCGGCGCGTGCATCCACGGCCGTATTGATGCCTATGAGCACCCCCTCGATGTTCAGCAGCGGGCCGCCGCTGTTGCCGGGGTTAATGGCCGCGTCAGTCTGCACAAGGTCGGTGAACGCGCCGTCCTTGTTGCGGATAGTGCGCCCAAGGGCAGAAACCACGCCCGTGGTGACGGTATGGTTGAAACCAAAGGGATTGCCGATGGCGATGACGGTCTCGCCCGGCATGATGTCGCCTGAATCGCCGAGCTTTACGGCAGGCAGCTTTGACGCTCCCTTGATCTGGAGCACGGCAATGTCAAAATCCGGGTCAGCCCCTTTGACGGCGGCGGGAAATTCCCTGCCGTCCAGCAGATGCACCATGACTTCGTCCCCACCCGCGATAACATGCGCGTTGGTGAGCACAAGGCCTTTTTCTCCGTCTACAATGACGCCAGAACCAAGGCTGACGCGCTTTTGCCGCACTTTACGCCCGCCGGGCATATCAAAACCCGGCAAGCCGGGAAAGCCCGGTCCGAAAAACTGCTCAAGGGGCGAAAGCCGCTGCCCTTCAACAATATGTGTGCTCGTTATGTTCACAACCGCCGGGGCAACTGCCTGCACGGCGCGCACCACAGGGGTCATGCGGGGGCTGTCCGCCGCCACGGCCCCAGCCCGAGAAGGTGTGCACAGCAGCAGCGCCGCTGCCAGCATCAAAAAAAACAGGCGCAGGGCAAAACTTCCCTCAACTGCCGCCTCTTCTACCCGTCTGCGGCGCGAACTCCCACGGCAAGGCAGATTTTTTTGTATATAGATGGGTCTGATTTTCATATAAATTCCTTACCTCGTCGCTAACATAAGCACGTTGACGCGATCGTAAAGGCCCCCAAATGGATTTACTCCGCACAGCGGCGAGCCGTCCCGTCTTGCGCACGCCCCTTGTTAAGGATAAATAAGCGGCATGAAAACCACTCAATCCGACCTGTTGGAATTGATTTTGCCCGGCCTGCGCATTGCGCCCCTTCTTCAGAAAGACCTGGACGATGCCCAGGCTCATCTGGATGACCTCACCAAACCGCAGGGCAGCCTTGGCCGCCTCGAAGACCTCGCCCAGAGGCTCTACGCCATGAGCGGCGGGCAAGCGCCCATCAGCGTCAGCCCTGCCATCATGCTTACTGTTGCTGGCGACCACGGCGTTGCCGATCAGGGCGTTTCGCCTTTTCCCAAGGCCGTGACGCGCCAGATGGTGCAAAACTTTTTCAACAACGGCGCGGCGGTCAATGTTCTGTGCAAGACCTCGGGCATGGATCTGCGCGTGGTGGACGCAGGCTGCGATGGCGGCCCCTATGAGCCGCACTCCATCCTCATTGAGCGCCGTCTGGGCGACGGCACCGCAGATATGAGCCAGGGCCCGGCCATGAGCCGCGAAACATGCCTCAAGGGGCTGCGCATGGGCGTGGAACTGGCGCACCAGCTTGCGAATAATGGCTACCGCTGCCTCGGCGTGGGCGAAATGGGCATTGCCAACAGCACGGCAGGCACGGCCCTGTACTGCGCCTTGCTGCACTTTGACCCCGAGCAGATGACCGGCCCCGGCGCTGGCGCGGACCCCGACATGGTGCGCCACAAGACCGAAATCGTGCGCCGCGCGCTGGCAGTCAATGCTTCCATGCTGGAAGGCGACGACCCCATCAATATTCTGGCCGCCTTGGGCGGATTTGAAATTGTTCTCATGGCCGGGCTGATGCTTGGCGCAGCCTCGTGCCGCCTGCCCGTGCTGGTTGACGGCTTTATATGCAGCGCGGCCTATGTGGCGGGCCTGCACATCTGCCCCCAGCTTGCCGACTACGCCGTGCTTTCCCACGCCTCGGCAGAGCCGGGCCACGTACGCGCGCTCTCCAAGCTGACCGGCGGCGAAACCCGCAACAATCCGCTGCTGCACCTGAGCATGCGCCTTGGCGAAGGAACGGGCGGCGCTGTGGCCTATAACCTGCTGCGTTGCGCTGCCTCCGTGTACAACGACATGGCGACTTTCAGCTCCGCAGGCGTGACGGGCAAAACATGCTGAATCAGCTTGCGCCGGACCAGTCTTCCGCATCCGCCCTGCTGCGGCTGGAGGATGTCTCACGGGTGTTTGACATCCGGCGAGGGCTGTTCGGCGAAAGGCGCTCTTTGGTTGCCGTAGACGGCGTTAGCCTGAGCCTCGCCAAGGGCGCAAGCCTTGGTCTGGTGGGCGAATCCGGCTGCGGCAAATCCACCCTCGGGCGTCTGGCCTGCGGGTTGCTGGCCCCTTCTCAGGGGCAGGTGCTGCTTGATGGCCGCTTCCTGCCCCCCGCCGGGGCGGACAGTTGGGCCGCCGGGCGCATCCAGATGATTTTTCAGGATCCTTTTTCGTCCCTCAATCCCCGGCTCACTGTGGGCAATTCTGTGGCGGAGCCGCTGGCGGCGCGCGGCGTCTCCCGCGAGGAACGCCATGCACAGGCCGAGGCCATGCTGGCTACCGTGGGGCTTGAAGGCACGGGCCGCCGCTATCCGCACGAGTTTTCCGGGGGGCAGCGACAGCGCATTGCCGTGGCGCGGGCGCTCATCACCCGGCCAGATGTGGTTGTGTGCGACGAACCTGTTTCCGCACTCGATGCCTCGGTGCAGGCGCAGGCGCTCAACCTCCTGCGCGAAGTGCAGGAGCAGTTCGGGCCAGCCTATCTTTTCATTTCGCACGATCTGGCGGTGGTGGGATTTCTGTGCCGCCATATCCTGGTCATGTATCTGGGGCAGATTGTGGAAGAAGGCCCCACTGATGCCATCTTTGACGGTGCGGCGCACCCGTATACGCAGGCTCTCATGGCTGCCATGCCCACCGGGAGCCGCCGGGGCGAACCCATTGCCGCGCTGGAAGGCGAGCTGCCAAGCCCCTTGGCTCCGCCCGCCGGATGCCGCTTTCACCCGCGTTGCCCCAAGGCAAAGGACATTTGCCGCAAGGAAGCGCCGCAATGGAAGGATATGGGTGATGGGTGGCGCGTGAGGTGTTGGGAGGCGTAATTTCGCTTTATGCGCCTTCCCGGCGCGGGTTGATTAGCATTGTTGCCCTTCGGGCACGAGGTTCCGCCCTCCGGCGGAGTTTCGGACGCCTGTACGGCGTGCGATTTCGCCTCCCCGGCGAGGGATGCTCCTTTGGTTCTTGCTGCCCTGCGGGCACGGCGTTTTCGCCATCCGGCGAAGTTGGGACGCCTGTGCGGCGCGCAGCAAGGCGGGGCCGGTTATGGGGCTGTGCCCGCCAATCTGATGCCAAACCCGCAACGCGGTGTTTGGGCCGCCATCGGCGGTATGGCCGCCGGGCGGAAAGGCACGGATATCAGTCGCTGACGGCGCGGCAAAGCCGCGACCTGCTCCTGATTTCCGGTCGCGTTGACTGCGTCAACACTCCGGCCCCCCTTGCATCCCCCCGAAGCACCCCCTTGAGATTTTCAATTTCCGCAAAACGGCGAGGGCTACGCGGCTGTAGCTGCGGGAGCTTCCCTCACTCGCTACGCTCACTCAGGTGATCTCCCTCCGCGCCGCGTTAATGCCAAAGTCCGCTTTCCCTTCGGTCAAGCTCCGTTTAAGCCAACAACCACGGGCATAGTTGATAAATAAGAATCTCCACACAGAACCACTCGCAGCAACTTTCTGCCACCAGATCGTGGCCCTGGACAGCGAATGAACTACCCCCAACCGTCTTTTAACAAGAGTATCAGCTAATTAGTTCCACATAGAACCACACAACAAGTCCTGCCCTCAAAGCCTTTATCTCTTCTGCCTCTGACTTGCACGGCCACTGCACGCAACAAAATCTCTACGATTCTCTTGCTTTTGCCTTCTCTCTAGCTGCCTTTATGCTTTTCCTTACAATCAAGGTAAGGAGCAGGTCGTGGCGTCGCCTTCCTTAAACTCGCCGGAGCGAAGCGAGGGCGATGGCTGGTGTTGGGCGAATTTGCAAAATACGCGTTTTGCAGCCTGAAAAGGAAGCGCCGAGATTTTGAGCGCAGCGTACTCAAGTACGTGAGCATCAAAATCCCGGCGCTGACGCATTCAGGGTGCAAAAGTCGGGTTTGCGTAAATCAGCCTGACAGGCTCACCCACACCACCAAGCTCTTCCGACTCTTTTGCCTTTTCTGACTTTCTTGCCTTTAACTGCCTTTCACCCACTAGCCATCATCAAAAGCAGGTCGTGGCGTTGCCTTCCTTATACTCGCCGGAGCGAAGCGAGGGCGATGGATGGTGTTGAGTGAATTTGCAAAATACGCATTTTTCTGGCCGGACAAGGAAAAATCCTGTTTTTGAGCGCAGCGTACTCGTGTACGTGAGCATCAAAAACAGGATTTTAACGCAGTCAGGTCAAAAAAGTCGGGTTTGCGTAAATGCGCACGACAGGCTCACCCCGCCGCCAAACTCTCCCATCCTTACTGTCTTATTTCTACCGCACAGACTTCCCTGCGCAGCCTCTACCGTTCAAAATAGGTGTACCCGCGCAAACCGTCTTCAAATGCCTGCATAATGGCAAACCGGTCGCTGGCCGAAATCCGCCCTTGCCGCACAGCCTGCTCCGCCGTACTGCGCAGATCTTCCAGAATGCGGCGCGGCTCATATTCCACATAGCTCAGAATATCCGCCACAGAGTCACCCCTGATTTCGCGCACATACTCATAATTGCCGTCATCCCGCACCCTGATGGAAACAACGTTGGTGTCGCCCATGAGATTATGCAGATCACCCAGGGTTTCCTGATACGCACCCACCAGGAACACGCCAAGGTAATATTCCTCGCCGTCCCGTAAGGGGTGCAGATCAAGGGTGGGCTTCATGCCCTGCGGGTCAATGAAATGGTCAATCCGGCCATCAGAATCGCAGGTAATATCAGAAATAATGCCCTGCCGCGAAGGAAATTCCTTGAGCCGATGCACGGGCATAACCGGGAACAGCTGGTCAATGGCCCAGGAGTCGGGCAAGGACTGGAACACGCTGAAGTTGCCGTAATAGATGTCGGCAAGGCTCACATCGATGTCCGCAAGATCGCGAGGTATCGTCTTGAGCCGTGTTTTCTCCTGAGCAATGCGCATGATGATGGCCCAGAAAAACCGCTCGGCCAATGTGCGCTGACGCAGATTCACCCGCCCTGTCGAGAACAGCTGACGCATCTCGTCCCGGTAGTAAATGGCGTCGTTATAGCACTCCTGCAAATTGCGCAGGGTGATGTTGGCAAGGGTTTCGCGCAGGTTCAGCACAGGCTCCGGCGTGCCCTCGGGCAGGGTATCGGGCAGCTGCACTTCTTCCACCATGCTCACATCAAGCACGTTAAAGAGCAGCACGGAATAGTAGGCCACTGTGGCGCGGCCGGATTCCGTAATGATGTGCGGATGCGGGATCTTCTGCTCATCAAGAATGCTCATGATGGCTTCAACAATGTCGGCGCTGTATTCGTCGAGCGTATAGTTGCGCGACGAAACATAGTTGGTGTGCGAACCGTCATAGTCCACAGCCAGACCGCCGCCAAGGTCAAGATAGCCCATGGGGGCGCCTTCCTGCACCAGGCCCACGTAAAGACGCGCGCCTTCCATGACACCGGTACGGATGTCGCGAATATTGGAAACCTGCGACCCGAGGTGGTAGTGCAGCAGCTTGAAGCAATCAAGCATGTCGTTGGCCTTGAGCGTATCCACAACGTCTACGATCTGCGCGGGTGAAAGGCCAAAGGTGGAGCGTTCGCCGCCGGAATCCGTCCAGTGGCCGCTGGCCTTTACGGCCAGCTTGGCGCGCACGCCGATGTTGGGCCGCACGCCGAGCGCCTTGCTGCGCTCAAGCACAACTTCCAGCTCGCTGGGCATTTCGAGAACAAAGAGCACGTTAAAGCCAAGGCGCAGAGCCTGAAGGCCAAGGTCGATGAATTCTTCGTCCTTGTAGCCGTTGCAGACAATGCAGGCCTCGCGGTCACGCATGAGCGACACGGCGGCAATGAGTTCCGCCTTGGAGCCGACCTCCAGGCCGTGATGGTAGGTGGAGCCGAACTGGGCTATTTTTTCCACAACCTGCTGCTGCTGGTTGACCTTGATGGGAAAAACGCCACGGTACGAACCCGTATAATTCAGATTTTTGATAGCCTTGCGGAATGATTCGTGGATATTGGCAATGCGCGAATCCAGAATGTTTTCCACGCGCAACAGCACGGGCATATCATACCCGCGCTCTTTCAGCCCGGCGATAACTTCCGGTATCGAAACCTGCGGCCCCTTGGGCCCCTGCGGACAAATCACAACTTCACCCGCATCCGACACGTCAAAATACCCGGCACCCCAATTACGGATGCCGTACAGTTCGATGGAATCTTCCACCCGCCACTGCTGCAATGCGCGGTTTTTTGCCAATTCCTGCTCCTGGAGCGCCGCAAGGCGCATATATAATGTTGATTCAGCTCCGAAAATGGAGCGTTAGGTTGCCGCCGTTCAAAAAACGACCGCAGATGGTTGCACAAAAAATGCGGCGTAATTATGCCGTGACCGTGCCGAATGTCAATCATCGCCAAAAGGGCGGCAAGAGCAGATTGTTAGGTGCGTGGCTAACTATCTTCTTGACGGCGGGTACTCCTTGCTTCATTTTTTCTCTTGCGCGCAACGGCCTTATGTCGGCTATTTCACACTTATGGGGAACGCCATGAAACCAGCCCAGAATCCCCTTCCTCTCCTCCTGCTTTTTTTTCTGCTCGCCCTTGGGGCCTGCTCGCAAGACGACAGCAAAAAAAATGCTGTGCCGTCTGCCCCTGTGCGGGTTGAAGCCGTTGCACGGGTCGATGTGCCGCGCCTGCTGCATGCTGTGGGCAACGTGCGGGCTTCTGCCTCTGTGGGGGTAAAGCCCCGCGTAACGGGCGAAATTCAGCAGGTTCACTTTACCGAAGGTCAGGATGTGCGCGAGGGCGCCCCGCTTATCACCATTGACCCCCGCCCATTTGAGGCGGCCCTGCGCGAAAAGAAAGGGCAACTTGCCAAATCGCAGGCGCAGCTTGCCAAAGCCCAAGACGACATGAACCGTTACGGCAAGCTCGTGGGCGGTGGTTACGTAAGCCGCGATGCCTATGAGAAGACCGCGACCGATGCGGCGGCCCTGCGCGCCACGGTGCAGTCTGACAAGGCAGCTGTGGAAAGCGCCGCCCTTGACCTCAGCTACTGCACGGTGGTGGCTCCCATCAGCGGGCGAGTGGGCGCACTCAATGTGGACAAGGGCAACATGGTCAAATCAGCTGACGCCACGGTTATTGTCAGCATAGACACGCTTTCGCCCATTTATGTGGGCTTTTCTGTGCCAGAGGTGCATCTGCCTGTCATCATAGAACAGATGGCGCAAACAACGGTACCGGTTTCTGCGACTCCTGCCGGGGGCGCGACGGAAAAAGGCCTTCTCACCCTTGTGGACAATACGGTAGACACGCGTACCGGCACCATCCGGCTGCGCGCCACCTTTGAAAACAGCCAGCGCCGTTTGTGGCCGGGGCAGTTTGTGCAGGTGGAGCTGCCGCTGGGCATGGCCGCCGGGGCTCTGACCGTGCCCACACGTGCCGTGCAGTCTGGCCGGGACGAATCCTACGTGTACGTGGTGGATAAGGACAGCCGGGCCAGCTATCGCAAGGTGAGGCCGTTGTTTGAATACGCTGACCGCACGGTTGTGGACGGCAACGTGACCGAAGGCGACAAAATTGTGGTGGATGGTCAGGTACGGCTGGCTCCGGGCCTGATGGTCAAGATCATGGACTGAAACTTTACAGAAGCAAACCAGTGCCGCACACAACGGCCTGATATTTGCATATTTTCGGGCAATACCAACAGGCGGTCAATTTTTCCACATGGCCGCCGCGCGCTCAAGCGCGAGTGCAATGACGCAGCAAGGCGTCAAGCCTGAGGAGAAGCCCGATGGAACTGGAATTCCGTTTTCGCAATAATGATCTGGGGCCTGTTTTTCCTACCTTTCAGGAAAGGGTCAACTCCATGCTGCCCGTGAACAGGGCAGAAAGTACCCCCGCGGCCCCGGCAGCGCCCGCTGACGATGACGTCAACACCTCCGCCGCGCCGGTTCTGGAACAGACTGTTCCCGGCACCCCGCACATGCTCAATTCTGATGAAATGCGTCAGGCCCTTGCTCAGGTGGAGCAGGAAGCCATGCAGCACAGTCAGGATCTTGTGCAGGTGCATAGCGGCCTGAACGAACAGCGCGTTGCGCGTTTGCTGGGCCTGCTGGACTAGACCGGGGCTGTCCTCGCCCCAACGGAGCAATTTCTAACGAGAATTGCTCGCCCTTGTATTTCGCCGGATGGCAAATTGCTCAAACAAAAGCCGTTCCCACCTTTTTCGGCAAGGAACGGCTTTTGTCGTTGGTCAAAATCCTTTTGGCGTGCGCTGTACAGGCTATTCCTGAATGAGTGCCCGCACGTTTCCGAGCAGCAGGCAACAAAGAGCCAACATCTCGCGGTAAAACACCGTATTGGCGCATTCCGAAGCCTTTTTCAGGCAGTCTCCAGCCCAGGCCAGGATGTGCTCGTCCATAAAAGCCGCCAGCGCAGCCTCCGGGGATTGCCCCTGGCTTGAGGCAACGGCCCCGTCCATGTTCTGCACAAGAAAAAGAATGAAGGCCAGTTCCAGCCCCAGATGGTCCTCGGGCTCGTGCCCGTCCCGCTCTGCGGCAATGCCCCACTCCCTGTAGCTGTCGCGCACTTCCTGGGTTCTGCGGCCAAAAAGCAGACGGTCTTTCTCCCGCCACACGGATTCCCACGGCGCGGCGGCAGGCTGCGGCCCGGAAAACAGGGCCAGATGATCCATGTGCAGATCCAGATACAGCGCGCGGCAGGAGTCCTGCGCCGCCTCTGCCGGATAGGCTGCCGTAAGGGCGGCAGTGCGGCCCTCCGGATCAAGAACCTCGCCCCAAAGCTTTTCAGCCAGCTCTGAAGGCCTGAAACATGCCCAAGCACCAAAGCCTTGCAAAAGCCCGCCGCCAATGACGCCGCGCAGCAGGTCTTCATTTGGCGAATTCTGGAAAATGCGGCTGCAAAACTGCAAGGCCACAACGTATTGCGTCAACTGTTCCTGTTCCATATGTATTGATGCGGGGGCCATCTGGCCCCCGTAGAGTTTGCCGTGCCTACATGCCCAGGCGTGAATAGGAAAGATAGAAAACAAGCCGCCCGAACACTTCTCCCAGAACAATCAGGAAAAATGCGGGAACCGCCAGCGCCGGACGAAATCCTTTGCCCTGCATGCCACGGGCCGCAGCCAGAGCCAGCAGCACAACGCCCAGACCCGATGCCAGCGCGTGCAATCCGTGCGACCATGCAATGCACGCCGGAGGCAGCAGGCGGGAACCCGGATTGACAAGGGCAGACTGCTCAGGCATTGCCAGCGGCAAGCTCACGGCCATAAGCACAAGGCCCAGTACCGTCCACACAAGGCAGGGGCCCAGTGCGCGCACGGGTGCGGATTCCTTGCGCAGGCTCAGCACCACGCCATGCCAGGATCCGCCGAGCAGACATGTGGAAGCCAAAAAGGCTGTAAAAACGCCCCAGTTGCGCCAGCCGGGCATTGTGGCCTGATTGTAAACGCAGCTCATGACGAACAGCAGCGCTATGCCGCACAGGCCCGCCACGATCATGGCTTTCTTCTCGCCATCCACCGCATGCTTTTTGCGCCCGACCACCACCAGCCACAGCAGGGCAATCCCCACAAGGCCGATCATGAGAATTTCGCGGCTGAGCCACGACTGCGTCACGTGCAGCAAGGTAAAGGGTGCATGCAGGGGCGTGCCCAGATGCACAAAACTGATGATCACGGCCACGGCAAACAGAAGCAGGGCCGCCACATTCTGCCGCCGCACGCCTTCGCGCAGTGCGCGGTCGGCTTCGTTGCCAAGCACGCACTTGCCCACCAGCACCATGCCCACGGCCATCTGCACCAGCAAGGTGAAGAATACCAGTGGAAATTCCTGAAGATACTCCATGTTACATTTCCTCCGGATTACGGATGCTGCCCATGTTGCTGCCCACAGGCTGCGCATTGTGGGGCGGCGTAATCACAAGACAGGGGGAGGTCACGCTCTGCTCCGGCAGCGGAGCCACATGCACGGCATCGCCGAACTGCTTTTTCAGGTCTTCATATTCGCCAAAGTGGATGGCCCGCATGGGGCAGGCTTCCACGCACAGGGGTTTGAGCCCGGCTGCCAGCCTGTCCTTGCAGAAATCGCACTTGGTCATTCTGCCCATCTGCTTGTCATACTGAGGGGCGGAATAAGGGCAGTTCCACTCGCAATAGCGGCACCCCACGCACTTGTCGGGGTCCACGCTCACAATGCCCTGCTCGTCCTTGTGCATGGCTGTGGTGGGGCAAACCTTCACGCACACGGGGTTCTGACAGTGGTTGCAACTGACGGACGTATAGTAGGAAAACACGTTCTGATCGAACGTACCGTTGGCGCGGCGCACCCACTTGCCGCCCGTGTACTCCGCCACGCGCCGCCACATGACGCCCTGGGGCAGGTCATGGCCGTCGATGCAGGCCACCATGCATGTTTTGCAGCCCGTGCAGGCTGTCATATCTATATAAAAAGCCGGCTGTTTCACAATAAATCTCCTCAATGCAGACAGTTCCGCGCAACAGGCTAGATTTTAACCACATCCACAAGATTGGTGTGCTGCGGATTGCCCTTGGCCAAGGGGGTCATGTGCGTTTTTGTCAGGGTGTTTATGCACCCGCCCTGATCCACGCCGTTTTTGTCCGGGGTGTACCATGCGCCCTGCGGCAGGCTGAGCACACCGGGCATGATGCGCGGCGTCACCTTGACCCGCACGACCACAGCGCCGCGGTCATTGAAAACCTTGACCATGTCGTTGTGCCTGATGCCACGCTGCGCCGCATCGGCCTCGTTCATCCAGAGCTGTTGCGGGGCAACCTGTTCAAGCCAGGGAATGTTGGCGTAGCTTGAATGCGTGCGCCCCTTGTAGTGATGCCCGATGAGCTGGAAGGGATGTTTTTTCATGCCCTCATAATCGCACGGGCCTTCCCATGTTTTTTCATACACGGGTAAGGCGTAGATGGCGTCGCCCTTGGGCAATTCCCATGTCTGGTTAAGGTCCCACAGGCGCTTGGAGAATATTTCGATCTTGCCCGAAGGCGTCTTGAGCGGATTGGCCGCCGGATCGTCACGAAAGGCCTTGTAGGCGACCTTTTGCGGCATGGGGAACCACTTGAACAGGCCGATCTTTGAAGCTTCGTCAAAGGATTCCGGCAGTTCCGGTTTTTTGGCGCGGGCCTGGGCGTAAAGGTGCTTCACCCAGTCAAGCTGGCTGCGGCCCTCGGTATATTTTGCCGTCAGATCGGGCAGGCCCAGAAGCTTGCCTATTTTTTCGCTCAGGGCCGCGCAGATATCATACTGCGAGCGGGTCTCGAACAGGGGTTCAATGGCCTTGCGGCCAATGAGCAGGGAACTCTGATCCACCTGATAGCCTTGCTGGATGATGTCGTCCTGTTCCAGTGGCGTCACGGAAGGCAGGAGGATATCCGCAAATTTTGCCGAAGCCGTCATGCGGTTTTCCACCACCACAATGCACTCGCACTTGCTTTCATCTTCAAGAATCTTGCGGGTGCCGTTGATGTCCGAATGCTGGTTGATGAGGGCGTTGCCAGAGCTGTTCCACAAGAACTTGATGCCGTGATCCAGCTTTTCCTTGTTGCGCAGGCCCATCTTTTTGGCAGTCACCTGGGTGTAGTCATCAATGGCGTTGACCCAGGTGTAGAAAGAAATGCGCGTCTTGACCGGATTAGTGCCTTCGGGCATGCGCGGAAAACCAATCTGGCTCACGCTTTCCGCACTGCCGGAACCGCCCCCGGCAATGCCCACGTTGCCGGTAAGGATGGCAAGCATGGCAATGGAACGGGACATGGTGTCGCCGTTGGCGTGGCGCTGCGGCCCCCACCCCTGAATGACGCAGCAGGGCTTGGTGGAGCCGATCTCGCGGGCAAGGCGGATGATCTTTTCCGCCGGATAACCGGTGATGGTTTCCGCCCATTGCGGTGTTTTCGCCGTTTTATCCGGACCTTCGCCCATGATGTATGCGCGGTAGCTGTTGCCTGCGGGCACGCCCTCGGGCATGTGCTCCTCGTCAAAACCAAGGCAGTGGGTGTCCACAAACTGCTGGTCAACCAGACCTTCGTTCATGAGCACATAGGCAATGGCCGCGATAAGCGCGCCGTCAGAACCGGGGCGGATGGGCACCCATTCGTCCCCCAGCTTTGCCATGGAATCCGAATACCGGGGATCAACCATGATGATGCGGGCATTGCCCTTTTTTCTGGCTTCAAACAGCTCATAAGAAAGGCCGCCGCCGCTCTGGCGGGTTTCAAGAATGTTGCAGCCAAACATGACGATAAGCTTTGAGTTCGCCATGTCGTTGATGGTGTTGCCTTCATTGTTCCCATAAAGATAGGGAATAGCTGCTGCAATCTGGGCAGTGCTGTAAGTGCCGTATTCGTCCAGATGCCCACCAAGCAAATTGGCAAGCCTGAAAAATTCGTTGCGGCGCGTCATGCCGCTGGACGTTGTGCCCGAGCCGTACATGCGGTGGATGGACTCCGGTCCGTAGGTGTTCAGCACGCGCACCCATTCCTTGGCCACGGTATCGAGGGCTTCGTCCCAGGAAATGCGCTCGAACTTTCCTTCGCCGCGCTTGGCGCCGGGTACGCGCCGCATGGGGTACTTAATGCGGTCGGGCGAATAGGTGTATTTACGCATTGAACGCCCGCGCAGACAGGCGCGGATGGCCCTGTTGTTGGGGCCGTCATCGGAATTATCCGTTTCCACGCGCGTAACGCGGCCATCTTTGACAAAGGCGCGCAGCGTACACTGCGAGCCGCAGTTCACCACGCAGCCGGAATAAAAGCACTGCTCGCCCGCGCCATACGGCGGCTGGGTGGCGGCACGGGCCAGACCAAGGGGCAAACCACCGCCCAATGGCAAAAGGGATGCACCGCCAAGCGCGGTACACCACTTGAGAACTTCGCGCCGGGTCACTTCCCTGTGCGCGAGCAAAGGCGGGGTGGAGTCGGAATATTTTTTCATCACAATCCTCATTCTGTGCCGCAGACGCGGCAAGGTAACCTTTCCCCTCCGGGACAGGAGGGGGGAATCAGAGTAGGGGCAAACCCAAGAGCAGGTGAAGACAGGACTGAATCAAAAGGACATAGACCACGTATTGGCACTCAGGAGTATCGGACAAAATCCACGGGGTGGGCGATGGTTCCTGGCGGGCGCGCTCCGTCAGATGGAGCGCCTCAAAAGTGGGGAGCTACTGTTCCTTGCACATTATTCAGGCTGTTGCGAGGTTGAAAAACCGCAATATTCACGCTCGTTGCCATAACCGTTACTGTTACCCTCCATTTTACAGGAAGGCAATACCGCCGGAGTCGGCCTCAACGCAGGCGTTTTGAGCAACTTTGCATTTTCAGGATAGCCGCTTGCGCAGCATGTTCAGAAAAATATGAGCAGTTTACGATCGGGATTGCGGAGAATGCATGGATTTGTTCTGCCCGGTACTACCCTGTGAGGGGGCAGGCCTCAGGCAAAAAAATGCCGGGCTGGAACCACGCTATTCCAGCCCGGCGGCATAAATGACTTGCGGCCTTAGAATTCCAGGCACAGCCCCACGGGGCAGTGGTCTGAACCAAAGACGTCCGTTTCAATCCAGGCGTCGCGCACAGCTGGCACTAGCTCCTGCGATACAAAGAAATAGTCGATACGCCAGCCCACGTTCTTTTCCCGTGCGCGGCTCTTGTACGACCACCAGGAATAGCTGTCTGCCTTGTCGCCATGCACATGACGGAAGGTGTCCACATAGCCCATGGCTGTAAAGCGATCCAGAAAGGCCCGCTCTTCGGGCAAAAAACCCGTATACTTTTCGTTCTGCTTGGGGCGCGCGAGGTCAATGGGCTTGTGCGCTATATTAAAATCCCCGCAAACCACAATAGGCTTGCTTTTGCGGCATTCTTCCGCATAGGCGAGAAAGGCGTCGAAAAAGCCCATTTTGTACGGCACACGCTTGAAGCGGCCCGTGGGCTTGCCGTTGTCGTCCAGTTCTTCCGCACCGCCATTGGGAAAGTAGCCATTAAAAAAGTGGAACTGCGGGTACTCCAGATGCAGCAGACGGCCCTCGCCCTGAAATTCCGGCTGGGGCAGCTCTATGCTGACATTCAGCGAAGGTATCTTGCTGAATACCGCCACGCCCGAGTATCCCTTTTTTACCGTGCTCCACGACCAGTGGGATTCCCAGCCGTCAGGATCGCGCACGTCTTCGCTCAACTGGTCAGGGTGGGCCTTAGTTTCCTGCAAGGCCACAACCTGCGCTTCAGTACGCGAAAACCATTCCCATTCGGGCTTGCCCGCCACGGCGCGCAGACCATTGACATTCCATGAAACAAGCTTGAGCTGCATACGTCCTCCTGCCGCAGCATAGCCTTGCCTTGTTTTGCGGGCAAGGGGCCTCAGGGATGGCTTTATCTGCAACGCATTGCCAGAACGGGCTTTTTGCGGTATCAGGAATGTGGGCGTATATACGCCGCCAAACCCTTTTCGGGACATTTTTCAAGGAGTCGCTTATGGATATTTTGCCAATTCGTCGCGCTATTCTGAGCGTTACGGACAAAAGCGGCCTTGTGGAGTTTGCCACGTTTCTTACCTCGCGGGGGGTGGAGCTTATCTCCACCGGCGGCACCCAGAAGGCCCTTGAGGCGGCCGGGCTGGCCGTTACCGCAGTAAGCACGGTAACAGGATTCCCAGAGATTCTGGGTGGCCGGGTCAAGACCCTGCACCCCAAGATTCATGCGGGCATTCTGGCCAACAAGGACGAGCCGCAGCACATGCAGACCCTGACGGAAAAGGGCATTCGCCCCTTTGACCTTGTCTGCGTCAACCTTTACGACTTTGCAGGCGCGGTGGAACGCCACCTCTCGCTTGAGCAGGCCGTGGAGGAAATTGACATCGGCGGCCCCTGCATGCTGCGCGCTGCGGCCAAGAACTTCCACAGCATTCTGGTGCTGCCCTCGCCGCAGTGGTACACCGCCGCCATGGAAGAAATGGAAAAAGACACCACTGTGGGCCTTGAGTTCCGGCAGGTCATGGCCTCGCGCGCTTTTGAGGCAACCTCGCGCTATGACGCACTGATCACCTCGTATCTGCGTCCCTAGGCTTGTACACAGCCCACGCACCGCATTTGTTCACGCACCCGCAGCCCTGCCCCTTTTGAGGTACAGTGGTTGCGGGTGCGGTTAACATTTTTTCGTTCAGGAGCTTCCCATCCCAAAGCCAGAAGGTAACGTTCAGGGGCTCAAGCCGAGCCAGCTTGCAGCACTCACCCGTCTGTTCAACCGTCGTTTCCCGGCGGAAGAAGTCTACACCGTTGACCAGGCGCGGGAACTCTCCCTGCTTTCACGCGCCGTGGGGCGGCAACTGGGCCTGCTCATTGACCGCAAGGGCCGGGTGCAGATGGTTATTGTGGGCGAAGCGGGCAGCATCATGATCCCTGAACTGCCGCGCGGTCGCAGCGGGCAGGAACGCCTGCGCGGCCTGCGCCTGCTGCACACCCACCTTTCCCCCGGCGGCATCAGCCAGGAAGACCTGATGGATATGCTGTTTCTGCGGCTGGATGCCGTGGTGGCGCTCACCGTGAACCCGGTTGGCGAGCCCGTGCAGTGGCAGGCGGCCCATCTCTTGCCCAATCCTTCGGGCGGCCAGCCCTATCATCTGGATACGCCCCAGCCATGGGACCGCACGGAATCCCAGTTTGTCGCCACTGCCGAAGCCCTGGAAGAAGAGCTTGCCCGCAAGGCCGAGGACGCCCGCGAGGCGGACGATACCCCCCGCGCCATGCTGGTTTCTGTAGGCACGCAGCCACGCATCATTCAGGAACGCAATCTGGACGAACTGGCGGAACTGGCCCGCACCGCAGGCTTGACCGTTGCCGGACGCATGGTGCAACGCGTGGCGCAGATCAACCCGCGCCTCATCATGGGCAAGGGCAAGGTGGCAGAACTTGAAGTGCTGGCCCTGCAAGGCCGTGCAGGCATGATGGTTTTTGACGGCGAGCTTTCGCCCGCTCAGTTGCACAACCTGGCAGACATCACCGAGCGCAAGGTCATTGACCGCACCCAGCTTATTCTGGATATTTTTGCCCAGCATGCGGTGAGCCGCGCGGGAAAGCTCCAGGTGGAACTGGCCCAGTTGCGCTATACGCAGCCGCGCCTTGTGGGTAAAAATCGCGCCATGGACCGCCTCATGGGCGGCATTGGCGGGCGCGGCCCCGGCGAAACCAAGCTGGAGACCGACCGCCGCAAAATCCGCGAACGCATGGCCCGCATCCGCAAAGAGCTTGACCAGTTGCGGCGGCAGCGCTCGTTCACCCGCGCCAGGCGCTCGCGTCAGGGCATCCCGCTGGCGGCCCTTGTGGGCTACACCAACGCGGGCAAGTCCACCCTGCTCAATACGCTTACCCGCTCGGAAGTGCTGGCCGAAAACAAACTTTTCGCCACTCTTGACCCCACCACCCGGCGGCTGCGCTTCCCTGCGGAAAAAGAAATCATTATGGCCGACACCGTGGGCTTTATCCGCAATTTGCCCAAGGAACTGATGGACGCTTTCCGTGCCACCCTTGAGGAGCTGGAAGCCGCGGACCTTTTGCTGCACGTTGCCGATGCCTCGCATCCTGACCTTTTGCAGCAGATGAGCGCTGTGGAAACCATCCTTGCCGAAATGGAACTGGATCGCATGCCGCGTCTGATGATTCTGAACAAGTGGGATCAACTGGAAGCCCCGGCTCGCGCGGAGCTGGCGGATGCCTTTCCCCATGCGTTGACGATTTCCGCCAAGAACGGCGAGGGCTGCAAGGCTTTGCTGGAGGAGCTGGAGCTTTTGTTGCTGCGGCATCCTGCGAGCATGATCGCGTCTGATGCGCCGACAGTGTTGAATTAGGGGGAGATGCCTGCACGGCGGCGATTGATTGTTTTTGCTGCCCTGCGGGCACTGAGTTCCGCCCACGGCGGAGTTTGGGACGCCTGCACGGCGTGGTCACGCCTAACCTGCCAGAAACTAATTCTTTTTACTGCCCTGCGGGCACTGAGTTCCGCCCTCCGGCGGAGTTTGGGACGCCTGCGCGGCGCGCGGCAAGGTGGGGCCGGTTATGGGGCTTCGCCCCCTTCTCGGCCCCCCTTGCATCCCCCCCGAAGCACCCCCTAAGAGCGCTTTCCACTGCCTCAAAACAACGAGGGCAACGCGGCCATAGCTGCGGGAGCTTCCCTCGCTCGCTGCGCTCGCTCAGGTGATCTCCCTCCGCGCCGCGTTAATGCCAGAGTACACTTTTGCTTTGAATGCTATTCCGCTTCAGCCAACATCCCTCAATTCTTGGACTAACTACAAAATACTTCGCTCTTTGCCCCGTGGTACTCTGCCTGCATAAAGCTTAGACAAATCCAAATAGCAAACAAAGAGACCTGCAAAATCTTCGTGTTACTTGCGGTGATGCCCGTTACCATTCAACCATGGTCAGACGGAAAATTTACTAGTCAGAAAAAAAGCCCTCCATCAGAAGCTGGTCGTGGAGTCGCCTTCCTTAATCTCGCCGGAGCGGATGCGGAGGCGATGGCTGGTGTTGGGCGAATTTGCAAAATAC